>ERZ827520.730-NODE-730-length-48013-cov-6.636807_pt1 | contig 48013 bp, 39 predicted proteins | sample MGYA00519581_ERZ827520 | MGnify/ENA primary metagenome ERZ827520 (study PRJEB31778, sample SAMEA3449339) | human gut metagenome | biome: human gut; feature: human-associated habitat; material: faeces | place: United Kingdom | collected 2010/2012 ...
TTTCATTTCATTCTTCCGAACTTTTATTTCCCGGTTCCGTGGGGAATTTTCGTTTCCTCGTAAGCTATTGGCAGATTCCTCGCTGGAGATTATGTAGAGGGGAAAAAGTCTCGGTTGAATTTTGATGCGGAGTAGTTATCGTTTTTATGGGAGGTGCGCTGAGTCGTGGCGCACTACAAACGAAGCCCCACACACCTCGAGAGATGTATGGGGCTTTCTTAATTAGGCTTCATAGCCTCCCACGGAGGGGCGACTACTTATCCTCAGTATTGGCTTTAGTCTTCGTTCAGATTGACACGCTTGAAGCCTGTAGCTGTCAGCGTCTTAGATGCGGTGTGCAGATAGCTCTGGACATCCATCTTGGGCTCACGTACGAAGGGCTGGTGTAGGAGTGTATTCTCCTTGTAGAACTTCTGGATGGAACCCTCTACGATGCGCTCGCAGATAGCCTCTGGCTTGCCACTCTCACGAGCACGATCCATAGCGACCTTGCGCTCCTCCTCGAGGACATGAGCTGGTACGTCCTGCTCTGAGACTGAGACAGGATTCATCGATGCTACCTGCATAGCGATCTCACGACCCATCTCTGCGTCGATAGCCTCGTTGAAGGCAACGATAGCTGCCAGCTTATTGCCGAAGTGGATATAGGATGTGGTGTAGGGAGCCTTGAGGAACTCGTAGTTGCCTAGCTCCATCTTCTCACCCGTGCTACCGATACGGTCGGTGATGTGATCTGATACCGCACGACCATCAGCTAGTGGGAGCTTGAGGAGATCCTCCTTGGTGGCGGGTTGCTCCTTCATAGCTACATCTAGGATCTGCTGTGTGAGGGAGATGTGCCCCTCGTTCTTAGCAACGAAGTCTGTCTCGCACTGGAGAGAGACGATGGCTGCAAAGCCCTCGCTATGTGCTGCTAGGACACAACCCTCGGTAGCTTCGCGGTCTGAACGCTTAGCTGCGACAGCCTTACCCTTGGCACGTATGATCTCGATAGCCTTCTCAAAGTCACCAGCTGTCTCGTTGAGTGCATTCTTGCAGTCAGAGAGACCTGCGCCAGTCATCTTACGAAGTTTCTTGATATCTTCTATTGTTACGCTCATGGTGTATAGTATTATTGTTGGTTAGCTGCTTCCTCATTAGCTGGAGCAGTCTCTTCAGCGGTCTGTGCGACCTCCTCTACGGTCTCGGGAGCCTCCTCGCTACGCTCTTCCTCAGCATTGGCTGGGCGGATACGCTCACGACGAGCGCCTGTGCGCTGGCGACGTCCAGAGGGTGCTAGCTCGGCAGCCTCCTCGGCCTCTTTCTCAGCCTTGATAGCCTTGTACTCAACCTGCCCCTCATTGATGGCCTGACACATGGCAGAGACGATGAGCTCGATAGCCTGTGTAGAGTCGTCATTAGCTGGGATGACGTAGTCGATATCCCTTGGGTTGGCGTTGGTATCAACGATAGCGAAGACGGGGATACCTAGGCGCTGAGCCTCACGGATAGCGATATGCTCACGCATGACGTCTACGACGAAGAGTGCGTTGGGCAGACGGTTCATATCCCGGATAGAGCCAAGGTTCTTGTCTAGCTTAGCCTGCTGGCGGTCTAGCTGTAGGCGCTCACGCTTAGATAGGTTGTTGTAGGTGCCATCCTCACGCATCTTGTCGATCTGACCCATCTTCTTGACGGCCTTGCGGATCGTGGGGAAGTTGGTAAGCATACCTCCTGGCCAACGCTCTGTGACATAGGGCATCCCTACGCTCTTAGCGAGCTCAGCGATAGGCTCCTTAGCCTGGCGCTTGGTACCGACGAAGAGAATCTTCTTGCCGGAGCTGGCCATATTCTTGATGATCTCGGCACACTCGTCGATCTTAGCGACTGTCTTGTGCAGGTCGATGATGTGGATACCGTTGCGCTCCATGAAGATGTAGGGAGCCATAGCGGGGTTCCACTTGCGTGGCATGTGGCCGAAGTGTGCACCAGCCTCTAGGAGCTGGTCAAATGATACTAGTGACATAGTAGTCTCAGTGTTTTTTCGTTTACGTTCTTGTGTAATAAGCAATTGCAGGGTAGGGCGTCGGAGGTCTAGCCTCTCTAAGGTCTAACTTCTAAAGTCTAATCTCTAGTCCGCCATCGATGCAATTTAGATACTAAACGCGAAAGATCGTGCGGGGTGTGCCGTACCACAGGAGGAGCACCAGAATGGATCGTCCACACTGCGAGGGCATACCCCCAGCACCATCAACGCTTGCTGAATTGGAATCTCTTACGAGCCTTAGGACGACCTGGCTTCTTACGCTCTACGACACGTGGGTCGCGAGTTACGAGACCAGCAGCACGGAGTGCAGCCTTGTCCTCAGGATTGATCTTGATAAGCGCACGAGCGATACCAAGACGAGCAGCCTCGCTCTGACCCTTGAAGCCACCACCAGCGAGATTGATTCGGATGTCATACTTGTCAGCTACCTCAAGCTTGACGAGAGGCTGCTTGACAATAAACTGAAGTACAGAAGAGGGGAAGTAGCTGGCAATATCCTTCTTATTGATTGTGATCTTGCCTGAGCCCTCGGTGAGATATACGCGGGCTACCGCAGCCTTACGTCTACCTATAGCATTGATTTGTTCCATCGTTTACCGCGTATTTATTTATATGAATTGATATCAACCTTACGGGGCTGTACACCCTCCATAGTGTGGTCGGGACCGTCGAAGACCCGGACGTGCGTCAGCAGCTCAGCACCGAGCTTGTTCTTAGGTAGCATGCCCTTGAGGACCTTCTCAAAGAGCTTGCGAGAGCTCTTGTTTTGGAAGTCTCTTGGAGAGAACTCTCTCTGACCTCCAGGATAGCCTGAGAAGGTTAGGTAGCTAGGTGTGTCCCACTTATTGCCAGTGAGCTCGACCTTGTCGGCATTGATGATGATGACATTGTCGCCACAGTCTGCATGTGGTGTAAAGCAGGGCTTGTACTTGCCACGCAGTATCTTAGCAACAATAGAGCAGAGACGTCCGAGACGCTGCCCCTCGGCATCTACCACGAGCCACTCCTTCTGAGCTGACTCCTTGGTGGCGGATTGTGTTTTATAGCTTAATGTGTTCACGCTAATTGTTTGATTGGGATTAATACAAAAAGAGATCTCCCTAGGCGCAGGCTCCTCGAGCTCCCCGATGAGGACTGATCTTCAAGACGCAGTCGCCCCTGGGGCTGTCGTAAGGGATCTGTTCACCTGTCGGTAGGCTATCGATGGAGCGTGGACGCACTCCGTATAAACCGACACAGATGCCCGTGCGACGCTCTTGTGAGGTCAAAAGCTTGCACTGGTTATCTCGTTTCGATAATAATCAGCACCGCAAAGGTACAACTATTTTGCAAACTGACAATAAACTGACCCGAAAGAAGAAAGCAACTCTCTAGAGGCTCCGACGAGGGAGCGACTCCTGAGAGTTGCTTTACTATATGTATAGCTTAGCGAGTGGGCTCGCCTGCGCTACTTACTTCTTGTCCTCAACGGCTGCACGAGCTGCTGCGAGGCGTGCGATGGGCACACGGAAGGGTGAGCAGCTGACGTAGTTGAGACCGACACGGTGGCAGAACTCTACGGATGAGGGATCACCACCATGCTCGCCACAGATGCCGAGCTTGATCGTAGGCTTGGCTGAGCGACCCTTTTCGGCACCCATCTGTACCAACTGACCTACACCTCTCTGATCTAACTGCTGGAAGGGGTCTACCTTAAGGATCTTCTTATCTAGATAGGTCGGTAGGAATGTATTGACATCGTCACGAGAGTAGCCGAAGGTCATCTGCGTGAGGTCGTTCGTACCGAAGGAGAAGAAGTCAGCCTCCTTGCCAATCTCGTCAGCCGTTAGTGCTGCGCGTGGTACCTCGATCATAGTTCCTACGAGGAAGTCGATACGATCGCCCTGCTCCTTAAAGAGCGTCTCAGCGGTCTCACGGATCACACGTGCCTGCTGCTTGAACTCCTCGACGACACCGACGAGGGGTATCATAATCTCAGGATGCGTCTCGATGCCCTCCTTCTTGAGCTCCAGACAAGCGCCTAGGATAGCGCGCGTCTGCATCTCGGTGATCTCGGGATAAGTGTTGCCAAGACGACAACCACGGTGTCCGAGCATTGGGTTCAACTCGTGGAGCTGCTCAACGCGGTCATGGACGACCTTAGGCTCAACGCCCATAGCCTTCGCTAGCTCTACCTGACCGCTCTCGGTCTGAGGTACGAACTCGTGGAGAGGAGGGTCTAGCAGACGAACGGTGACGGGGAGCCCCTTCATCGCACGGAAGATACCCTTGAAGTCCTCTGTCTGAATCGGTAGGAGCTTTGCCAAAGCCTTGCGACGACCCTCAGTGTCTGTAGCGAGGATCATCTCACGCATTGCCTTGATCTTGTTGTCCTCAAAGAACATGTGCTCCGTACGGCAGAGACCGATACCGACAGCGCCGAAGGCACGTGCCGTAGCAGCATCGTGAGGTGTATCAGCGTTGGTACGGACAGCGAGCTTGGAGTGCTTGTCGGCTAGCTCCATGAGCTGGCGGAAGTCAGCGTCCATCTCTGCAGCCTTGGTCTCAACCTGACCCTCGTAGATCTCACCCGTAGAGCCGTTGATCGAGATGAAGTCTCCCTCGCGAAGGACCTTATCATCGATGGTTACGGTGCGAGCCTTGTAGTCTACGATGAGCCCACCAGCACCTGTGATACAGCACTTACCCATACCACGAGCCACAACAGCAGCGTGTGAGGTCATACCGCCACGAGCCGTGAGGATACCCTGAGCCACGCTCATACCAGCAAGGTCCTCGGGCGAGGTCTCGATACGTACCATAATCACATTCTTGCCTTGCTCGTGCCAGCTAGCAGCGTCATCAGCAAAGAATACAATCTGTCCTGTAGCTGCGCCTGGAGAAGCGGGCAAACCCTTGCTCAGTACCTTAGCTGACTGTAGCGCCTTCTTGTCAAAGACAGGGTGCAGTAGCTCATCAAGCTTAGCAGGCTCTACACGTAGTAGCGCCTCCTCCTCAGAGATCTGCTTGTCGCGAAGGAGATCCATAGCAATCTTGACCATCGCCTGACCTGTACGCTTACCATTACGTGTCTGGAGGAGCCAAAGCTTGCCCTCCTGTACGGTAAACTCAAGATCCTGCATGTCGTGATAATGCTCCTCGAGCTTGTGCTGTATCGCATTTAGCTCTGCGTAGATATTTGGGAAGGTCTCCTCCATAGAGGGATACTGAGCCTTGCGAGTTGCCTCGTCAATGCCAGCACGCTCAGCCCAGCGGCGAGAGCCTTCTATTGTAATCTCTTGAGGCGTGCGGATACCAGCAACGACATCCTCACCCTGTGCATTGACGAGGTACTCACCGTTGAAGAGGTTTTCGCCAGTAGCAGCATCACGAGTGAAAGCCACACCCGTAGCAGATGTGTCACCCATATTACCGAAGACCATCGCCTGTACGTTGACAGCGGTACCCCAATCATCGGGTATCCCCTCCATCTTACGGTAGAGGATCGCACGATCATTCATCCATGAGCCGAAGACCGCCATGATAGCGCCCCAGAGCTGCTCGTATGGATCTGTGGGGAAGTCGTGACCCGTAGCCTTCATGACCGCAGCCTTGAAGCGCTTGACTAGGTCCTTGAGGTGGTCCGTGGTGAGCTCGTTGTCGAGCTTGACACCAGCCTCCTTCTTGACCTCCTCGATGATTGCCTCAAAGGGATCAATGTCGTCCTTATTGACAGGCTTCATACCGAGTACGACATCGCCATACATCTGCACGAAGCGACGATAAGAGTCCCAAGCAAAGCGCTCGTTGCCACTCTTGCGAGCCAAGCCATCGACGACCGTATCGTTGAGACCGAGGTTGAGGATCGTGTCCATCATACCAGGCATCGAAGCTCTACTACCCGAGCGCACTGAGACGAGAAGAGGATTCTCTACATCGCCAAACTTAAAGCCCATGATGGTCTCGATATGCTTGACGGCAGCCATCAAGTCGTCCTTGAGGTCAGCTACGACAGCCTCACGGCCTCGTTCATAATACTCTGTACACACCTCAGTCGAGATAGTGAATCCTGGAGGGACTGGCACGCCTATGCGGTTCATCTCCGCTAGGTTAGCACCCTTACCACCGAGTAGATCTCTCATCTGAGCATTACCCTCGGCACTTCCATTGCCAAAGGTGTAGATTCTCTTCTTGTTCTTCATTGGGGAAATTATATTTGGTATTCTGTTCGTAATTAAGTAAGTGTAAGTAAGTGATTGAGCTGAGCGACCTCCACCACTGTGGTGGACACCCTAGACTGTCGTCATCTTGCTTAAGACAGACTGTCTCTAGTCTAGAAGACTAGTGAGTAAAGCGAAGATGCATCAGTCGCTCTAACGCCTCATAGTCTGCAAGGGGGCTACAAGACAACAATACGGTGCAAAGATAGTAAAAATCTCCGTGCCTACGACATTTCATCATTCGCCAATCTCACGTATTGCCCTCTCCTAAAGAAAAAAGGTTGCTAAGACTGATGCCTTAACAACCCTGAAAAACAAAATCGTTGAAGAAGAAAATTGATTGAAGATAAAAGTCGCTAGAGACTAGAGAGAATAAAACCAGCGACTAGGGTGACCAGTGGGATTCGAACCCACGACCCTCAGAACCACAATCTGATGCTCTAACCAGCTGAGCTATGATCACCATCTAGCAACCGTGATAAGAGTAGCCACCTCGTCACTCCCGAGAGAAAAGTTCCCTCTCACGTTTGCTGTGCAAAGGTACACAATCTTTTTGAATCCCACAACACCCCCAGCGCAACCTCCCTGCGCATCGGGTTACTTGACGACACTCTCGTTGGAGTCCCTATTTTGGAGCGTGCGGTCGATGAGCTGAAGCTGCTTGCCGAAGTTTAGTCGCCAAGCCACCCCGACAGTCACCATGTTGCGGTTGTCCAGGATGTATACCCTACTCGTGCTAGGTATGACAGGCGACAATGTCTCGCTCTGGTACTCGGAGCCACGTGGCGTAAAGGGGAAGATACAGCTCGCATAGAAGCTCCAGTCACGATACTTGTAGAGAAGCATCAGACGGGAGGAGTTTTCGCCCAGAGACTTCGTATGCCCCGACAGCGTCCACTGCGGATGGACATAGTCGTAGCCGAGCGTCCACCCCTTGTAGCTCATCATCACGCTGACATCCCAGTATAGACTGTTAAGCTGGTAGGCGGCGACACCCGTGTGGGTGCGAAACATATCGTAGCGCACAGTCCCCTGTAGCGTTAGGAAGTTCCACAGATTGTTTAGTCCTCCCTGCCAAGAGATGCTGTACTGGCGATTGAAGCGTCCATTCGTAGCACGGTTGAGGAAGTAACCGCCCGCCACATCGTAAGTCGCATCCCAGAGGATCGGTGCCCACGTATTATTTATTGAGAAGTCTAGATTGCTCGTGAAGAGCTTCGTCTGGTAATAGACCCCGAAGCGGTTGTAAAGCGACTGAGCCGCCTTAAGATCTGGATTGCCACTCGTCCTCATAAGGTCGTCCACACGTTGCTGTACCCGCGAGAGCATACTCAGCGAGGGGAGCGTCGGCAGATAGGTCGACTTGAGGACAAGCGTCAGATGGTTGATCGGGCTGTAAAAGAGCGAGAGCGTACTCTGATTCCTCACAAAAAGCTTCTTATCAGTCGCATCCTGCACGACAAAGAGCTTGGCTCCCGTACCAATACTGTACTGCACCTTGCCGAGCTGCCCCTGCGCATTGGCAAAGAGGTAGCTGTTGTTTTCCAGCAGATTGTCCGTCATCTCGACATACTTATTGAGCGAGTAAGCGGTCGTATGCTGCAAGCCCGTGGCGAGCATGAAGTGACTGCTAAATGGGTGATTGTATACCACCTCTCCGATGAGCGCCGTGCGACTCACATCGACAGCGTTCTGCACCTCACGCATCTGCCTAGCCATCTGATCCTGTAGCGAGAAGCTGTGCGTGCCGTGACTGTAGGATCCCACGAGATTCACCTCCAGCTTGACCCCATTGCTCAGCATGTTGGCATAGTACAGGTCCAGTGCTGGCGTGTAGCTACGCTCCTTGACGCTAGACTCCCTATGGAAAGGATCGCTACCACTCTGCGCAATCTGCGAGACAGAGTTGCTATGATAGTTGACAAACTCATTGCGTAGCGTAGCGCTAAACTGCTGTCGCTCGCTGGTCTTATACAAATAGGAGAGGTTGAGGTTCTGAACCATATAGCCAAAGGGGCTAGCCTCAGGCGTCTCCGTACGGGTTAGCTCCTGGTGCGGAGCTATGTATTTCGTCTCTAAGTAGGCAAAGCGCTTGCGATAGTTTCGGAAGCCATTGTTGTAATCGAGCGTAAAGGAGTGAAGCCCCCGATCGTAGCGAACCCCCAAAGCTCCATTGACAAAGCCCGTCGTCAGCGCCGACTCGACCTGCGCCCAGACAGAGCCACCATGCAGACGCTCCTTGAGGATCACATTGACGATACCCCCGATGCCTCGATCGGTGTAGCGTGCCGAGACCATGTCTGAGTACTCAATGCGCAGGATACGCTTGGGGTCTATGCTCTGCACATCTTGTATCGTGCGGGGCACACCGTCTATCTGCCACTGCACCTCCCCGCCACGGATAGAGGCTTGCTTATTCATCAGGTCAATGGTCAGACCACGTAGCTGCATCGTCTGTAGCAAGCTGAGGAAATCCTGACTACGCGCCAACTCTGCCTGCTGTGGGAAGAGCAACATCTTATCCACACGGCTTCGCTGCCCCTGCACCACCACCTGGTCGAGGAGCTGGCTGTCCTCCGACATGTAGAGCGTACCGAGAGCGATCACCCCTCTTGCATCGCCCGCTATCTGGATGGTCATCGGCGTGTAACCTATACTACTGATGCGTAGCTCCCTAGCCACCTGCGGATCAGCCTGTAGGGCAAACTGTCCCTCGCTCTCTGTCGAGACGCCCGATGTGAGCTGTCCTTTATCGTCAAATAGCCCGACGCTAGCTCCGACGAGCGCAGTCGAGTCGCTACTAGCGAGCACTCGCCCCTGGATCGTGATGGTCTGCGCAGCCAGTGCGCCTGCCGTGATGAGGAGGAACGCCATAGCTCCCAGTAAATGGGGGTAAATCTTGCTACTCATATGCGTGAAACGGATAAAAGTGAATTACGTTTAGTGTATCATTTCCTTAAAGACGATTCAACAAGCCGATTGTTGCAGCGGGAAAAGTCGCATGGGGAGGCAGTTATCTCGCAAAACCCGCAACATGATTCGGTCCAGCACGACTAGTCTCCACGGAGGAAATCGCCAATAGCTCGCTGGGAAACAAAAATTCTCCACGGAGCCGGGAAATAAAAGTTCGGAAGAATGAAATGAAACTTCGGAAGAAGCAAATCAAAGTTCCGAAGAATTTTTTGTCTCCTCGCTGAGCGATTCCAAATGCCTACCGAGCCATTTCGCAAATTCCTTGACCCTCGCATTATTTAGTCTCCTCGAGTGTGTAACAAGTCGCGCCTTAGCCCGACAAACATCACTTTTTAACAATCTCTATTCCCCTCTCGCCAGACGGCTACCGCACGCCCCGCCACTACCCTCCGCTACGAACAGCTCGTGGTATCGCTCATTTTAGTACCTTTGTCCCTATGAATGTGGATCTACAACAGGTGATGCAGCGCTTTGGCATCGTGGGACGCAATCCGAGCTTCCTACGAGCTATTGAGACGGCCGTACAGGTCGCCCCAACAGACCTATCTGTGCTGGTGACTGGCGAGAGCGGTGTCGGCAAGGAGTTCTTTCCCAAGATCATACATGCCTACAGCCTTCGCAAGCATCAGGGCTATGTAGCGGTCAACTGTGGTGCTATCCCCGAGGGCACGATAGACTCTGAGCTCTTCGGTCACCGCAAGGGCTCCTTCACTGGCGCTATCTCTGACCGCAAGGGTTACTTTGAGGAGGCGGACGGCGGCACCATATTCCTAGATGAGGTGGGAGAGCTACCGCTCGCCACGCAGGCTCGTCTGCTCCGCGTGCTGGAGTCGGGAGAGTTTATCCCTGTAGGTGCTAGCAAGCCACTCAAGACTGATGTGCGGGTGGTCGCTGCAACCAACGTCAATATACAAGAAGCTATCGCTCGTGGACGCTTTCGCGAAGACCTTTACTATCGTCTCAGCACGGTCCCCATTGTGGTTCCCCCACTACGTAAGCGACAGGAGGATATAGTCCTGCTCTTCAAGCTCTTTGCTTCGCTCAGTGCCGAGAAGAACCAGATCCCCATGCTAGAGATCACGCCTGAGGCGGAGGAGCTCTTGAGGCGCTACCCGTGGCCAGGCAACATACGTGAGCTACGCAACCTGACTGACCGCATCAGCATCTTAGAGTATGACCGTCATCTGACGGCTGAGGACCTCCGTGGCTACCTGCCTGACAAAACACAAGAGCTGAGCACTTCGCTGGTTCCTGTGGGACGCCAGTCGGAGGAGCGTAGCTTTGCCAATGAGCGGGAGATACTCTATCAGGTGCTTTTCGACATGAAGCGAGACATCACTTCGCTCAAGCAAACCATCGCTACGATGCGCCAGGAGCCTCATTACGAGCCGATTCACACGGCACTGGTACCTACTGATATGAAGCCTATGCACACCGAGGCTGAGGAGGTGACCGAGCCGGACAATGAGGTCGTGACGACACCTGTGGAGGAGCCTACCCTGCCAGACAAACCGATGACCATCGAAGAGGCGGAGCGCATACTCATCATGCGTGCCCTGGAGCGACACGGAGGCAATAAGACTGAGGCTGCCGAAGAGCTAAACATATCTCCACGCACGCTGTACCGCAAACTGCAGAGCTATGGGGAGGAGTAATCTACTATATATAATAGGTGTCGTGATGCTCCTACTGATGGGGACGAGCTGCTCGATCAAGTATAAGTTCAATGGAGCCACCATCGACTACACGCGTATCAAGACGGTGACGATCGAGGACTTTCCCAATCAGGCACCGCTGGTCTATCCACCGTTGTCGCAGATGTTTTCGGAGCGCCTGAGAGAGCAGTTCAGACGCAATACCCGTCTTGAACCAGTTCAGACGAATGGGGATTTGGTTCTCGAGGGCGCCATCGTAGGTTACGAGCTCACACCTATGGCTATGCAGGAGGATGCCCTCTCGGCGATGACACGCTTTACGATTACGGTGCGCGTCTCTTACACCAACATGGTGGAGGAGAAAAAGAGTTTCTCAGGACGCACCTTTACCTCTTCGCAAGAGTTTGACAGCAACAACCTCTTCTCAGACATTCAGGAGGGGCTAGCTAATGAGCTGATTGACGATCTTGTCAAGCAGATCTTTAATGCCACGGTAGAGGACTGGTGATGGAGACGATGACGATAGACGAGCTGAATAGGCTGACGGCGCACCCTGAGGAGCTTAGTCGCCACACGCTCTCGCCACTGGCTGAGCTGGTGGAGACCTATCCCTATGCGCAGAGCATCGTCATGCTTTACCTGCTCAATCTGTCGATCCTGGGCGACCTGCGCTATGAGGCGGAGCTACAACGCTGGGCACCCCACCTACCTAGCCGAGAGAAGCTCTACCTACTAGCACGACTACACATGCCCCTAGAGGACTTGACACCAGTGCTGGCGCACGATCCGTCGGACTCCTTTGCCCTCGTAGACCAATATCTGCGCAAAGTGGCTGAGCGTGAGGGTCCTCTCTCGAACGATCTGGAGTATGACTCTGCGGAGGCTCTCCCCACGGAGGAGCGCACCCCAGACTATTTCTCCGCAGCGGAGTATGAGTCGGCGCCTGCAGATATGACACTCTCAGGGCTAATCCCCACAGACTCCGCCGAGAGCGAGCCTGCACCAGCCCCTGCCCCACAACCTATCGTGACGTCCTCTGACGAATCAGAGCCGAGCGATATGCTTTTCACCGAAACTCTAGCCTCTATCTACATCAAACAGGGGCATTACGAGCGCGCAAAGCAAATTATTGAGGGGCTAAGCTTGAAGTTTCCAGAAAAAATTAGTTACTTTGCAGTTCAATTGGACTTTCTTGGGAAGCTAATCGACAATGCTTCTCATTCATAAATACGCATTCATAGAATAGTAGACATGCAAATCTTTCTAACCATCCTGATCCTCATCGCAGCTATCCTGCTGATTCTCATCGTCATCGTCCAGAACTCTAAGGGCGGTGGTCTAGCAGCAGGCTTCGGCGAGAGCAATAAGTACATGGGGGTACGCAAGACGACCGACTTCCTCGAGAAGGCAACATGGACGCTTGCAGGAGCTATGGTCGTGCTCAGCATTGCCAGCTCATTCTTCATCAAGCCCCAAGTACAGGGTAATCAGGGCGAGAGCTTCATTGAGAAGTCTCAGCAGAGTGAGCCCCTGCTACCACAGCAACCAGAGGCTACGCTACCACTCCCAGGTGCTAGCACTCCAGCTCCCGCAGCTGAAGCTCCCGCAGCTGAGACTCCTGCTCCTGAGGCACAGCCCGAGGCTACGCAGCCCGCTGAGTAAAGCCTGTCCAGGCATCGCCAGCTAGGTAGCTCGTCAGATATTGATGAGGGGAGGACTCACTCTTGTGTGGGTTCTTCCCTTGGTTGTGCCTATAAATGCAGAAGAAACTGTACCTTTGTAGCATAGCTTGTCGCTAGACGTGACAAGCACCTCACACGTAATCACTAAAGAATAGGTAATGCTTACCATCAAACAAATATTGGATGACCCTCAGGGAGTCATCGAGCGGCTCGCCGTCAAGCACTTTCCCGCCGAAGAGCCCATAGCAGCTATCATCGCTCAGGACAAGCTGAGACGCGACGCACAGCACAAGAAGGATGACAGTCTAGCTCAGCAGAAGCTCCTCTCCCGCTCCATAGGTGAGAAGATGAAAGCAGGTGCCCGCGAAGAGGCTGAGCAGCTCAAAGCTGAGGTACAAACGCTCAAGGAGATCTCTAAGCAGGCCGAAGAGACCATGCGACAGGCTGAGGAGACCATGCGACAGCTCCTCCTATCCGTGCCTAATCTGCCACACCCCGACGTGCCTCACGGCACCTCTGCCGAGGACAACCTATGCGTAGCTACGGGTGGTGAGATGCCTCACCTAGAGGGTACAGCCAAGCTACCACACTGGGAGCTGGCTAAGCAGTACGATCTCATAGACTTCGAGCTGGGAGTCAAGATCACGGGCGCAGGCTTCCCTGTCTACAAGGGCAAGGGAGCGAGACTACAGCGTGCCCTGATCAACTTCTTCCTCGACAGAGCCACCGCAGCGGGCTTTATGGAGGTGGAGCCACCTATCATGGTCAATGAGGCTTCTGGCATCGGCACTGGTCAGCTCCCCGACAAGGAGGGGCAGATGTACCACGCACAGCTGGACAACCTCTACCTCATCCCGACGGCCGAGGTACCTGTGACAAACATCTTCCGTGATGTCATCCTTGAGGCAGACCAGCTCCCTATCTGCTGCACCGCCTACACGCCTTGCTTCCGTCGTGAGGCGGGTTCCTACGGCAAGGACGTGCGCGGGCTCAACCGCTTGCATCAGTTTGACAAGGTAGAGATCGTCTCCATTGATCGCCCCGACCACTCGTGGCAGCAGCTCGACAAGATGATCGCACATGTCAAGAGCCTCGTCGAGGAGCTTGAGCTCCCCTATCGCATCCTTCGCCTCTGTGGTGGCGACCTGAGCTTTACGAGTGCGATGACTTACGACTTTGAGGTCTTCTCAGCTGCGCAGGAGCGTTGGCTTGAGGTGAGCTCTGTGTCCAACTTTGAGAGCTATCAGGCTAACCGCTTGATGTGTCGTTACCGTGACCCTGAGGAGGGGATCACCCTTTGCCACACGCTCAACGGTAGTGCCCTCGCTCTGCCACGCATTGTAGCTGCGCTTCTGGAGAACAATCAGACCCCCGAGGGCATTATCATCCCCAAGGCTCTGAGACCCTACACAGGCTTTGACAAGATAGACTAAGCATTCGCCCTTAACCCACAACTCCTATGGCTAAGAAAGGCAAGCAATCCGCCCGAGCGATCAACATACGCAACAAGCGCGCTACCTATGACTATGAGCTCCTCGACCAGTACACCGCAGGTATCGTACTCGTCGGCAGCGAGATCAAGTCTATACGTGCGGGCAAAGCGGCTCTCGTGGATAGCTACTGCTACTTCTCGCATGGGGAGCTGTGGATCAAGAATATGTATATAGCGGAGTACAGCTACGCTTCCTACAACAACCATGTGGAGCGACGGGAGCGTAAGCTACTACTCAACCGCAAGGAGCTACGCAAGCTCGAGGAGGAGATGAAGAACCCTGGGCAGACGATCATCCCCGTGCGTCTCTTCATCAACGAGCGCGGACTCGCTAAGCTAGTCGTTGCACTCGCTCGAGGTAAGAAGCAGTACGACAAGCGCGCCTCCATACGAGACCGCGAGGACAAGCGACGTCTGGAGCGTGCGATGCGCTTCTGACCTGCCATAACGAACAGATTCTAGCGAGGAGCGTCATCGCAAGCAAATAGGATAGTTCAACTAACGAAAGTGTGTTCTCTCAGACTGTATATGAGGCGTATTAAGTTTGCATTTACAATTATCGCTTGTCTCTTGACAGCGTGTGCTCCTGTTTCGACCAATTTAGATCATCAGAGCAAGCTTGACTCAGAGATCACACGATTGGATAGTATTGCGATAATACTAGCTGAAATTAGAGCTTTAGATCAAGGGATTAGAGACAACTCCCATCTTTACTTCGCAAACAGTCGGGCTTTCAATCTCCATACTGATAGCCTCTGCTTTTCAAAAGCTATTTGGGTCATCGAGCATTATGGGTACATCAACGATTTGGGGAAGTACAACGACTCTTTCAGATACCTATTCGAAGCCCTGCCTGCCGTTTTACTACATAATCCTCAAAGGTTGATAGAGCCACAGACTTATGACTTATTGAAGCGAGAGGTGGAAGCAGGTAGACTACCTGCCGAATTTGTAGCCACCTTGCTTGATAAGTATTATGTGATGAAAGAGAAACGCACATTATACTTTTCGGGGTTTCGAAAGTGGCTACAACAGCCCTATCCTCAAAAGAGAGATCAGGCACTGTCTGACAGTCTCAGACAAGACTTAGGACTACCTGTGCTTCCAGACAGCCTATTCGTGTATTAGTGCTGTACATCCAGCTATACATGACTTTCCCTTCAGACTTTTATCGGACAGCAGTAAGTCAAAAGGGGATTCCCCAGCCACTTACAGTAAGCGCTTTACGCTTTAGATTTCGCTAGTCTTGCGCTCCGTGTGAGCGTAGCGACTTCGGACTCAAAGCACCACAAATGTTCCGATTGAAACACCACAAATGTTCCGATCGCGCTGGCTATCTAGCTGGACTCTAGTCATTTAGCTCGGAAGACCCTTTGAGGGTAAACAAGAGACGGATTAACCGCCTTCTCTAGGGAAGACGACTAATCCGTTTCTTCTGTTTTTTGGGGGGAGCTGGGCTCCAGTTCGGTCTTTTAGAACTGGAGCATCCGCTCAATCGAGCGCCACGCCTTCTGACGGAGCTCTTCGTCAACATCCACCTCATACTGCTCGTAGAGGAGTGCGTCGCGGAGTCCCTCGAGGGTGATCATCTTCATATATTCGCAAGTCTGATCGGGGAGGATCGGGATCAGCTCCGTGTTAGGATAGCGTCGAGTCATCTCGGCTAGGATCTCAGGCTCGGTAGCTATGACATACTGCTTAAGGTGAGATACACTGGGCTGCTTGATGATCGTGGTGGTAGAACCGATGATGCAGCGAGGATTGTCGACGATCGACTGGTCGCTAGCCGCTACCGACTCAGGGTGTATCAGGATCTCCGCCTCGGGATAGCGATCCAACATCGTATGAACCAGCTCGGAGGTGATCTCAGCGTGCACGTAGCAAGCGCCCTGCCATAGATCCATCTCCCGTCCCGTCACATTCATAATGTACTGTCCGAGGTTCTTGTCAGGACCAAAGAGGATTGGCTGGCCCGTGGGTAGAGCACGTACGATCTTCAGCGCATTAGCACTAGTCACACAGTAGTCGGTGACCGCCTTGACAGCTGCTGTCGTATTGACATAGCTAACCACAATGCCGTCGGGGTGCTTGACGCGCCAAGTGTTGATCCCCTCAGCGGTAGCTCCCTCAGCGAGAGTACAGCCCGCATGTGGTACAGGACAGAGCACCTTCTTATTGGGCGAAATAATCTTTGCGGTCTCGCCCATGAAGCTTACCCCGCAAAAGACAATCATATCTGCGTCCGTCTGACCAGCGATCTGAGAGAGCGCCAGTGAGTCACCTAGGTGGTCTGCGATGCGCTGTATCTCAGGGCGAGCGTAGTAGTGAGCTAGGATGACCGCATTCTTCTGCTCTTTGAGCGTACGGATCTCTGCGTAGAGAGCCTCTATCTGTTGTTGTGTCATGTGTAAATAGTCAGTTAGTGTGTAGTTGGTAGTGTGTGTAGGAGCGAAAGCCTCTCTACTGAATCGGCTTAATCTTCATACTAATGTCAAAAGCACGCACCGAGTGAGTCAATGCACCTATACTAATGTAGTCCACGCCGATAGCAGCAACGGCAGCTAGGCGTTCGGCCGTCATATTGCCCGAAGCCTCCACTTCGGCTTGACCATCAATGAGCTCGACGGCACGACGCATCGTCTCCAAGTCCATATTGTCCAGCATGATGATGTCAGCACCCGCATCTATAGCCTCCTGCACCTCTTCCAGTGTAGAGGTCTCCACCTCAATACGTATAGAGATAGGTAGATGAGGACGCACCTCCTCCACGGCAGGCAAGATACCACCAGCCATGGCAATGTGATTGTCCTTGAGCATCACCATATCAGAGAGCGAAGCACGGTGATTCGTACCACCGCCGTGGCGTACCGCCATCTTGTCCGTGAGTCGATGTCCAGGGACAGTCTTGCGCGTGTCTAGGATACGCGTCTTGGTCCCTGCCACGCATTGCACACATTGGTACGTATAGGTAGCGATACCACTCATACGCTGGAGGAAGTTGAGCATGATACGCTCAGCCCGTAGCAGGTCCGCATAAGGCGCCTCGATGGTGGCCAATATATCGCCCTTGCGCACCTCGTCGCCATCCTCATACTCTGAGGTAAAGGTCATCTCCTCCTCCGGAGTGCACCGACAGAGAACCATATAAGCGACATCTAGACCAGAGATGATACCGTCGTCCTTTGCTATCAGTGTGGCGATGGCTCGGTCGCTCTCGCTCAGTAGGTAACGTGTCGATAGGTCTCCCGCAGGAGCATCTTCACGATAAGCTAGCTCTATGAGGGTGGCAAACTCCTCGCTGTTGTATATATCAGTCATACCTCTTGTGTGCTAATTGATTGGTTGATGTGTTATCTGCCCATTGAGGAGCCTCGTTCGATAAGCTTCACTCTCAGGCAATGTCTCTGTGTAGTCGCTTCGGTAGTGACCTCCACGGCTCTCCTCACGCAGTAGTGCAGCATGCGCCATCATGTGCGCCACCTCTACACGTCTGCGGGTCGTATAGGCGTGGATACTATGCTGCGCATCCTCTGCCAGCATGTCGGAGAGATGCTGTAGCGCTTGTAGTGCTTCGGTCAGCCCCGCCTTAGAGCGGATGATCCCCACCTTGCTCATCAAGATGTCTCCTATCTGTCGATTGATCTTTGCCTGCTGCTCTAGCGCATAGAGCTGCTCTTTGTCTAGGCTCCACGACAGGTCGGGGAGGTTCGTCGGAGTCGCAAGCGCGGCAGTCTCAGTAGGCGTGGTCGGGTGTGCGATCGCATAGTCAGCGATCCGCTTGCCGAAGACGATGCACTCAATGAGCGAATTGGAAGCCAAGCGATTGGCACCCATGACTCCAGTCGAGGAGACCTCACCAACAGCATATAGTCCAGGTAGGCGAGTGCAACCATTGAGATCCACGCCGATGCCCCCCACCGTGTAGTGTGCTGCGGGAGCCACTGGTATCTCGTCCGTTATGTCTAGACCCAGCTGGCGGCAGTGTTCCGTGATAGTGGGGAAGCGCTGTAGTAGTCGCTTCGGGTCAATGTGTCTCAGCCTCAGCCGTACGTGGTCACTACCCTCCTCCTGCATCTTGAGGAAAATGCTACGCGCCACCACATCTCTCGGCGCTAGCTCCGCAAGAGGATGTAGCGCAGGCATAAAGCGCTCGCCACGCTTGTCCACAAGGTAAGCCCCTTCGCCACGTACCGCCTCACTAATGAGAAAAGAGGCGTACCCTGGCAGATAAAGAGCTGTGGGGTGAAACTGGATAAACTCCAAGTCCATCAGCTCGGCACCCACTTCGCTGGCCAACCACAAGCCATCGCCCAGAGCCGTAGGAGGGTTGGTCGTGGGATAGTAAAGAGCCGCCGCCCCGCCTGTGGCTAATACGACAGCCGATGCGAGGATCGTGTCGTAGTGGTGTGCGCGCTCATCATAGGTCACTAGTCCCTGACAGTGCGACCCATCAGCCGAGCGTAGTACCTGCACGGCACTGTGATGGTCAAAGATCGTGATGTGCTGCGCCTTCCTGACCTGCTCAATCATAAAGGTAGTCACCATCCGTCCCGTAGCATCTCCACCAGCGTGGAGTATGCGACGATGGTGATGCCCTCCCTCTAGACCGAGGGCTAGATGTCCATCCTCACTGTCGAAGGTCATCCCCATCTGGATCAACTCATTGATCCGATCGGGTGCTTCGTCCGTCAGCACCTTGACCGCCTCGGGGATACAGAGCCCACGCCCCGCTACGATTGTGTCCTCGTAGTGATCCGTCGGCGAGTCCTGCTGGTCGGTGACAGCAGCCATCCCCCCCTGAGCGTAGTAGGAGTTGCTCTCCTCGATGGTACGTCGAGCGATGAGGGCTACCGACCCATGCTGCGCCAGAAAGTAAGCACAGTAGAGCCCTGCTAGGCCACCACCTATGATGATGTAATCATATCGCTGAGGAGATTGTTGCAGTTTCATATTCCCATTATTGCCCGTTAAGTCGTACCGCGCAGAGTCTGTAGCTATATCCCGCAGAGTACTATTGCGGTGGCAAATGTAGTGAAATAATTCTTACCAACGAGCGACTACGGCACCACTAGCATATATTTCGCCACGAAAGCATTCGAATTTGCAAACCTCACAAAGCAATTGAATATATATAACAGCTTTTCTGGCATCCATGCAGAGCATTTCGCAAAGTCCGAAGGATTAGCAGATAGCTTCGCCTCTGGGAGTCCCTCCAGAGCTACACTCGATCACCAATCAAACCGAGTAGAGACCTTGATAAGTAATCCATGCAGTGGTCTCAGATGTAGCTTGGTATGGGGACTCACCAGAAGGAAGTCTATCCTAGGGGCAAATGAATTGCTGTAGCTAAGCCCCCTTCTTGGCGTGACGCTTGTGATGCCATGCGAGATAGCCACCGATCAGGAGGAAGGTGACGAGGATAGCGATCATCTCGCCCACATGGTCCAGCGGAGCGATCCAGATCTCGTTAAAGAGGTTGTTGCGCCCCAGTATCTCGACAGGTGTCCAGAGGACGATGACCGCAGGGATCGCCATACGTATGTTAGCGCCCCACTGCTTGCGAGCGAGCTGCTTGCGAAAGATGAAGAAGAAGCCGATGAAGCACCCCACCCCCACAGCGATAGTCACCGGATGGCTCTGCCCGAGGAAGCGCGGATCATAGCAAAACATCAGTAGCAAGTAGCAAGTCCACAGGAGCATCATCGTCTCCATAAAGGTCACCATAGCAGGGTGACGTGTCATGCCCGAGCGCACCACGAGGTCACGCTTCTTGCCAAGGAGCACCCGCTGACACCAGAGCATAAAGTTGCACCCCGTACGTACATTAAATATATAGAGTAGCAAGATAGACACCCAGAAGCCAAACGACGCTGGCATCAGTAGGTACTCAGGTCTGGTCACGACGATATCCTTGATATCATGCATGTGCTGTACAGGTACACCATCAATAGATAAGACAGGGTTTGCCGCGATCCCCTGCACATAGGTCGTCGTAGTGGTTATGACCCCATTGAGTATCTCTGGGTGTGCGCCAAAGCGCTGAGCGTAGTACATGAAGAGGAACTCGACCCAGCCAGTCCACAGGAGCAGCCCCCCGATGAGTCCGCAGAGCGTCTGAGGAGTATCTTTCTTAGCAAAGACGCCACACACAGCGATCACTAGTCCTAGTAGTCCCAGCCCGAAAGCACTATAAGGCAGTACGGAAGGCGCTATCAGAAGCTCCATAAGGATCATAAATGCGTGTCCTAGAGGCATCAAGCATAAGACTAGAAGGAAGGAGAGCAGCGACTGCCTCCAGGCAAGCTTAGAATGCAAATTTAATGATTGCGTAGAGGTGTTCATATGATTGTACACTAGTTTAATGTGAATAACGACACGAAGGTACGAAAACATTTCGATCTAAACCAATTTATGTACTGAAACAGCGTTTTCTTCGCAAGGATTACTCTTCGGCGAAGAGGGTGCGTGTTGTGACCTCTGAGGAAATCAAAGGATTCCTCCGTGGAGATCTTCGAACATCCAGCGAGGAAACGAAAAATTCTTCGGAACTTCGAAATCTTTCTTCCGAAGTTTCATTTCATTCTTCCGAACTTTTATTTCCCGGTTCCGTGGAGAATTTTCGTTTCCTCCCTGGAGATTCCCAAATTCTCACCGAGGAAGCTGTCTCGGACACGAAAAGATGACCGTCCTCTCTCCCATCCGTTGACTTGATTTTACTACCTTTGCGTATGACATCTAGAGCGCTACGACTATGCAACACCTTACCATAAGAGCCATCCTACTGCCCCTCCTGCTACTCCTAGGGGCGATCTGTGCGACAGCACAAGTGCGCGCCATCACCAGCGATGGGGATCAGGTCATACTCTACCCCAATGGCACCTGGGAGTACCTCAATAGTCGCCCCGAACCCCACCAAGAGCCCTCGACAACTATCGGTGCCGGGGCTTCGGGCAAGCGTGTCGGCATATTACTCAATAGGCAGCTACTCTTTGTGCTCAGAGAGGGTCAGCTAGAGGACCTCTTCATCTACGACTCGAGAGGACAGCTCGTCTACTCCTACCGTGAGGGCATCTACCAGATCCCCTACGGGTGGCGAGTAGAGTACGAGCCACTCTCCGAGCGAGTGCGCCAATTCGGTCCCTACCGCTTTAAATACCAGCTACTCTCGGAGCGCCTAGAGCAGGTCGGATCCTACCAAGTAGAGTACGAGCTCCTCTCGGAGCGTATCAGGAGGATCGGAGACTACAGCATCAGATACGACCTCCTCTCCAACCGCATCACCGAGATCGGCGACATACGGATCGAGTACGACCCCTTCACAGAGCGCATCAGAGGGGTCCGTGGCACAGCGCCAGGCGTTGACATCCGACTCATGCGTGATGGTGGTGAACGTCCACAACCCTTTCTGTAGCACCTAGAATAGAGACTAATATATGAGATTGTTCGGAAGTAGTGACAATAAGATAATACACGGAGACGCTCTGCAGGCTCTCTCTGAGTGTATCTCGGATAACTCTGTTGATTTAGTTTTTGCAGATCCTCCATATAATATAGGCAAGAACTTCGCAGGATGTCTAGACAAATGGGATAGTGACGAGTCTTACCTTCGCTGGTGCTATAGTTGGCTCGACTTATGCATCCAAAAGCTAAAGCCAACGGGAGCTCTCTATGTGATGACCTCAACTCAGTTTATGCCTTACTTTGACCTATACTTGCGTGAGCGACTAGACATACTGTCGAGAATAGTTTGGTCTTATGACAGCTCTGGAGTACAAGCCAAGCGATATTTTGGATCTCTATATGAGCCAATCCTCTTTTGTGTCAAAGACAAGAGACAATACACTTTCAACGCGTCAGATATCCTTGTGGAAGCTAAGACTGGTGCCAAGAGAGGCTTAATAGACTACCGTAAGAACCCGCCACAACCCTACAGCACAACGAAAGTTCCAGGCAATGTATGGGAATTTACCCGAGTAAGGTATCGTATGCCCGAGTATGAGAACCACCCTACTCAAAAGCCCATAGAACTCCTAGAGCGAATTATCAAGGCTAGCTCCAATGAGGGGGATGTCGTATTGGATCCATTCTCTGGCACCTTTACGACATCATACGTTGCCAGTCTGCTGCACCGCAAGTCTATCGGCATCGAGCTTCAAGAAGAGTATGTGAAGATAGGCTTGAGGCGATTAGGGCTCTCCTACTTCCCTACAGACTTGCCCATAAAAAGCCCTGACACATCGCTCCAATCAAGGCCTATGAGCGAAGCCGTCCATCCTTGTTTCAGATATAACGAATGAAAGAATACGCTTTTACATCCTCAATCAAGGAGATTCTAAAGAGTCATTTCGGGGACGAGGGGGAGGACATTTATGACAAAAGCCTTCTGCTCCAGTATGTAAATGAAAAGACGAAGTCTGCCAATAGAGGATCCAAATCACGCTCAAGCTTTGCCAATCTATATGCTATCTATGTTCTTGTCGAGGACTATCTCAATCAAACCATAAACAAGGAGATCGAATACAGCAAATACGAAGGGGCGCTATTTTCCGCCCTGAGTAAACGGCAGAGAGAACTTCCGTTTGGAGAGAAGCTACAAAACCATGCTCTAAACAATCGGGTAAATGCTGAGTTTCAGAAGTTTTTTCCGACTACAAACTTAATGCCTATCGTAAGGGATCTGAAAACCAATCGATATTGGGTTAATGAAAACCTTCTGAGAGTCAGGGTCGGTCGTCATACCTACAACATCGCAGAGAGCCTCATTGACATTCTAGATAAATACATTGAGGTGAAACAGCAGACGCTCAAACAGTTTATAGAGCAGTGCTCTCAACTACAAGCGATGGAGCGTCTAGGAGCAGAGGACATCTACACTTTTATCTCAAATCTACTGTCTCCAAAGCTTGATGCTCGACTGTTTGAAATCGTAAGCTATGCAATCCTCAAGTACTCTTACAAGGGGCAGACAATCATCTGGGGATATGACATGAAGAGTTTAACCAAGGAGCCTCTAACCCTATATAAGACTGGTAGGACCAACGCCAACGATGGCGGAATAGACTTTGTCATGAAGCCTCTTGGTCGATTCTTTCAAGTAACAGAAGATCTAGACTTTAGGAAGTTCTTTCTTGACATAGAAAAGGTGAGACACTATCCACTATCTTTTGTGGTCAAGACAGAAAAAGCAATCCCCGGGATTCTATCAGAATTAAGAGAAAAAGCGCTAGGCACCTATGGCATAGAACGAGTCGTAGAAGAGTTTATGGCCTGCATTGAGGAAGTGATAAACATCCCCACACTTCTAGACCGCCTCACTCAGATCATTGACAAAGATGGAGGGAGAAGTCTTTTGGAAGAGATTATCCTACAGAGTAAAGTCGAATTTAATTATAGTGACGACGATTAGCCCAGAATCACTAACCGAGGGACAAACAAAGTGGCCTCCGATGTAAATAATTTGGATACCTAGAGCCATGCTGACCCAAGAACTGGAACAGACACTGGATGCCTTCATGGAGTACCTGCGACTAGAGCGCAACGCCTCTCCGCTCACGCTCACCACCTATCGTCCTGCCATCGAGTCCTATATGGAGAGCGCCTTAGAGCTGGCTACCGATGAGTGGAGACCCAGTGACGCAGATCGAGACCTCGTACGCAACTGGATCATGCAGCAGATGGACGACGAGCTAACCAGCACGACGGTCAATAAGAATCTGAGTGCCGTGCGCTCATTCTATAAGTATCTCCAGCTACGAGGCCACGTCACCAGCAACCCCACACGCTACCTAAAGGGACCCAAGCGAGAGCACACGCTACCCTCCTTCCTCACGCAGGCGCAGATCGAAGAGGCTCTTGCGACGATCCCCATAGAGCCAGACAACTTTCTCTCTGTGCGTGACCGACTAATCATAGAGACCATCTACCAGACAGGCTTGCGTCGTGCTGAGGTAGCTAGCCTGGAGACCCAGCAAGTAGACCTCACAGCCATGTCGCTACGCGTCGTGGGTAAGGGGCGCAAGGAGCGAATAGTGCCCTTCGGCACAGATCTTAGAGAGAAAATGCAAGATTATATCACCTTGCGCGACCAAAAGGTTGGCACATCTCAATATTTTTTTGTTACTTTGGAGTGCAGACCGCTCTCAGGAGCTGATGTCTATCAAGTGGTGCACAAAGCACTCAGCGTAGTGCCTGGATTGCCACGCAGAGGAGCACACACGCTGAGACACTCCTTTGCCACTGAGATGCTCAATGCTGGAGCCCCTATCACCTCCATCAAAGAGCTCTTAGGTCATAGCAATCTAGAGACGACCACAAGATATACCCACACCTCCTTCGAGCAGCTCAAACAATTGTATCACGCTCACCCTAGAGCACAAAGTCAAGTATCATCTATGATTAACGTACACATCCAGTCTCTACAGTTTGATGCCAGCGAGGCACTCAAAGATTTTGCAAAGAAAAAGATTGATCGTCTTGCACGCTTTGACGATACCATCAGCAAGGCTGAGATAACCCTACGGCTAGACAAGTCTGATGCTACGCGTGGCAAGATAGCCGCCATCCGACTCTTTGTCCCAGGGCATGACCACTACGCAGAGAAGGGTGCAACCACCTTTGAGGAGGCTATCGATGAGGCTATCGATGCACTCAAGCGTCAGATAGACCGAGCCAAAGAAAACAAATAGTAGAAAGGTGAGTAAGTAGATAGTGGACCACGACTAGTTTTCGGTGGTTAGTGGCTAGTCTGCGCGTGGTGAGGGCCACGCCATCCACTATCTACGCCTCTCTTCAGTTACCGATACCCCCACACGGAGGAGTCACTTCGGAGAAGATAATTCGCCCAAAAGTTTTGGTGTTTCCAAAATAGTTCGTATATTTGCACCCAGTTTGTGATGCCATCTACCCGTCTGAGGGTTCTCAAGGGGAGTAGCAGTGCAAGCAAAGGACTCAAAAGGGCAGTTACCAGAGTGGCCAAATGGGGCTGACTGTAACTCAGCTGGCGTAAGCCTACGGTGGTTCGAATCCATCACTGCCCACACAACAATATGCCTATGTAGCTCAGTGGTAGAGCACTTCCTTGGTAAGGAAGAGGTCCCGGGTTCAAATCCCGGCATCGGCTCTAAAATACTAACGTAGCAGCGCCAAACCCACAGTTCACTGAGACTGTGGCGGGGGGTTGCTCTTGTGACGAAATAAGACTAAGACAAACATAAGAACAAGGTTATGGCTAAAGAACATTTTCAAAGGACGAAACCACACGTCAACATTGGTACCATCGGTCACGTAGACCACGGTAAGACAACTCTTACAGCTGCTATTACCAAGGTATTGGCTGACGCAGGCTTCACAGAGGCTCGCTCATTTGACTCTATCGACAACGCACCTGAGGAGAAGGAGCGTGGTATCACCATCAACTCTTCACACGTTGAGTACGAGACCGCAAATCGTCACTACGCACACGTAGACTGCCCGGGCCACGCCGACTATGTCAAGAACATGGTTACTGGTGCTGCTCAGATGGACGGTGCTATCATCGTAGTTGCCGCAACTGACGGTCCTATGCCTCAGACTCGTGAGCACATCCTACTAGCACGTCAGGTCAACGTACCTCGTCTAGTTGTCTTTATGAACAAGTGCGACCTTGTTGATGACGAGGAGATGCTTGAGCTCGTAGAGATGGATATGCGTGAGCTACTAAGCTTCTATGAGTTCGACGGCGACAATACGCCTGTCATCCGTGGCTCTGCTCTTGGTGCTCTCAATGGCGAGCCCAAGTGGTGCGAGAAGATTCTAGAGCTCATGCAGGCTGTAGATGAGTGGATCCCACTACCTGAGCGCGACATTGACAAGCCCTTCCTAATGCCTGTAGAGGACGTATTCTCTATCACAGGTCGTGGTACAGTGGCTACGGGTCGTATCGAGACTGGTGTCGTTAAGGTCAACGACGAGGTCCAGATCATCGGTCTAGGTGCTGAGGGCAAGAAGAGCGTCGTAACTGGCGTGGAGATGTTCCGCAAGATCCTTGATGAGGGTGAGGCAGGTGATAACGTAGGTCTTCTACTCCGTGGTATCGACAAGGACGAGATCAAGCGCGGTATGGTCCTAGCACACCCAGGACAGGTTAAGCCTCACGATCACTTCAAGGCTGAGGTCTATATCCTGAAGAAGGAAGAGGGTGGTCGTCACACACCATTCCACAACAAGTATCGTCCTCAGTTCTACATCCGTACGCTAGACGTAACTGGTGAGATCACACTACCAGAGGGTATCGATATGGTTATGCCTGGTGATAACGTCACCATCGATGTCAAGCTCATCTCTCCAGTAGCTTGTAGCGTAGGTCTACGCTTCGCTATCCGCGAGGGTGGTCGTACCGTCGGTGCTGGTCAGATCACCTCACTAGAGGACTAATTCTCTCCGCTGACCTAGCCTCTCACGCACTCTGAGTACGCTAGAGGCTAGACAGCTACTAGACTTCTCCTAACTCCCTCCCCCACTAAATATAGACGTACCTCCCAATCGGTGCAACGCTCATAGTGGGAGGGGGAGTTCCGAGGAGTTTTAATCACCACCGTTTTCATCTCAGACAGATTAAGTCGCTAGACGAGGAGAAAGTAACCTTCACTAGGTGTTGCCTCCTATCTAGACTAGTCAGACAAAGTCGATACGGCACAAACATACGGGTTTAGCTCAGTTGGTAGAGCACAGGTCTCCAAAACCTGGTGTCGGGAGTTCGAGCCTCTCAACCCGTGCAAACTATAAGATGCTCTCATGAAATTTTTCAAGCGTACAGGTTCCTACATTAAGAACTGCTACAACGAGTTAGTACACAAGGTTAGCTGGCCCACTCGTAGCGAACTGATCAATAGCACGGTGGTCGTCATGATCGCTTCGGTGATTATTGCCATCTTTGTCGCAGGGGTAGACTTTGTCTTCCAGCAGTTGATGCAGCTTGTGTACGGTCTAGCCTAAGCTGGACCACCAAGCTCTAAGAGCATCCACACATTTTACATAAGCCCTAAGAGATAGACAGAGTCTAGAAACAAGTATCCTAGACATAGCTCCTGAAGCTGTCCTATCGCGACATCGTCTATCTTCAATCTTAGAGGGCTATATTGAGTAGTAACAAACGGATCAGCCGTATTCTATAGTCGAATCTAATCTAAAACAAAGACATGAGTCAAGATTCACAACCCATGAGATTTTACGTCCTTCGTGTCCTCAGTGGACAGGAAAAGAAAGTCTGTGAGTATATAGAAGCGGCAAAGTCCAACGGCGCTTTAGGTTCGTACGTACGACGTGTCCTAGTCCCCACCGAGCAGGTGGTCTCTCAGCGCAATGGCAAGAAGGTGGTCAAAGAGCGCCCCTACATGCCAGGCTATGTGCTGGTAGAGGCAGCACTCGTGGGAGACACTGAGCACACGCTATGCACGATACCTAATGTAATAGGTTTTTTGACCTCTCGTATGAGCGATGGTCAGCTAGCTCCCGAGCCCCTACGCACGCAAGAAGTGCAGGATCTCTTAGGACAGGCAGACCGCGATGCAGAGGGTGCTGGGCGCTTTGACATTGAGTATAGCGTCGGTGAGTCTGTACGGATCATAGATGGTCCGTTCTCAGACTTCTCAGCAACCATCGATGAGGTCAAGAGTGATAAGAGAAAGCTCAAGGTGATGGTGAAGATCTTCGGAAGAAAGACTCCACTGGAGCTTGATTACACACAGGTCGAGAAGGAATAGGAGATTGTTACGGATCGAGCATGCCGACTCATAGTTGCTCGCGATAGGTGTAGTGCTAATACTCTCGGACAGTGTGGAGATACAGTCTAGCTTCCAACCCTAAAGACCTACTCTCTCCACCCACCTCCACAAGGATGCTACCCTAGATGCAGTGATGACTCCGTGTGTATCTGTTTATAATATAATCGAATAACAAGATGGCAAAAGAAGTTGCAGGGCAGCTTAAGCTGCAAATCAAAGGAGGGGCCGCTAACCCCTCGCCTCCTGTGGGCCCAGCACTTGGTGCTAAGGGTATCAACATCATGGAGTTTTGTAAGCAATTTAATGCCAGGACTCAGGATCGCGCTGGTAAGGTATTGCCAGTCGTGATAACCTACTATGCTGACAAGTCCTTTGACTTTATCGTCAAGACTCCTCCCGTAGCAATCCAGCTACTAGAGGCTAGTAAGGCAAAGGGTGGCTCAGCAGAACCCAACCGAATCAAAGTCGCTAAAGTCACTTGGGATCAAGTACGGACTATAGCAGAAGATAAGATGTCTGACCTCAACTGCTTTACTGTCGAGTCGGCCATGAAGATGGTCGCTGGTACAGCTCGTAGTATGGGGATTAGTGTGACGGGTACGAAACCTGAGAATCTCTAATCGCAATCAACTGAAATGAGTAAACTAACAAAAAATCAGAAGATAGCTGCGAGTAAGGTCGAAGCAGGCAAGTCCTATTCACTAGATGAGGCTTCCAAGCTTCTGAAGGAGATTACCTTCACTAAGTTTGATGCCTCAGTAGACATAGACATTCGTCTGGGTGTCGATCCTCGCAAGGCTAATCAGATGGTGCGTGGCACTGTCTCACTGCCTCACGGTATCGGTAAGGAGGTACGTGTCCTAGCACTCTGTACTCCAGACAAGGAGGCAGAGGCGCAAGAGGCTGGAGCTGACTATGTCGGCCTCGATGAGTACATCAACAAGATCAAGTCTGGATGGACAGACATTGATGTGATCATCACCATGCCTAGCGTCATGGGCAAGATCGGAGCCTTGGGTCGTGTACTAGGACCTCGTGGTCTGATGCCTAACCCCAAGAGTGGTACCGTGACAAACGATCTCGGTGCTGCCATCAAGGAGGTAAAGGCTGGTAAGATCGACTTCAAGGTAGACAAGGCAGGTATCATACATACCTCTGTGGGTAAGATCTCTTTTGATCCTAAGCAAATCAGAGAAAACGCTAAGGAGTTCATCGATACGGTGCTACGCCTGAAGCCTTCATCTGCTAAGGGAACCTATATCAAGAGCATCTACCTCTCTACAACAATGAGTGCAGGGATCAAGATTGATCCCAAGTCAGTCGTATCCGCAGTAGAATAACGTCTCACCAACTAAGAAGCACAGTTCTATGAAAAAGGAAACGAAATCAACTGTCATCGAGCAGTTGCACGCATATATAGAGAGTTACCCCAACTTCTACTTGACCAACATTGAGGCACTCAATGCTGAGAAGACGAGCGAGCTACGCCGTCTATGCAACAAGAGTGGCGTCAAGATGGTCGTAGTCAAGAACACACTGATGCGTCGCGCCCTCAGCGAGATCGACTCTGTCGACTTCGCAGAGCTCTACGAGTCTCTCAAGGGGAACACGGCCGTCATGTTCTCAGAGGTTGCTAATGCTCCTGCTAAAGCGATTAAGGCTTTTCGCTCTGACAATAAAGAACTCGGACGTCCAGACCTAAAGGCTGCGTACGTACAGGAGGGCTTTTACATCGGAGCTGACCAACTCGAGGCTCTTGTCAATATTAAGAGTCGCGAGGAGCTCATTGCTGATATCGTTGCTATGCTGGAGGGCCCAATCCAAGGTGTACTCGGGCAGCTTGACTCAGCAGCTGGCACTATCCATGGGGTCTTAGATACCCTAGCCGAGAGGCAATAAATATCTAAGCATTCACTTCAATTAGAAACAAACAAAACATCAATACAGACATGGCAGATATAAAGGCTATTGCAGAGACTCTTGTTAATCTCACAGTAAAGGAAGTAAGCGAGCTCAAGGAGCTCCTCAAGGAGGAGTATGGTATCGAGCCTGCAGCTGCAGCAGTTGCTGTAGCAGGTCCTGCAGCTGGTGCTGCAGCAGAGGCAGAGGAGAAGAACTCTTTTGACGTTGTACTCAAGAGCTTTGGCTCTGCTAAGCTTGCAGTCGTTAAGGCTGTTAAGGAGCATGCAGGTCTTGGTCTCAAGGAGGCTAAGGAGCTTGTTGATGCAGCACCTGCTAACATCAAGGAGGGTGTTGACAAGGCTACAGCTGAGGCTCTCAAGGCTGCTCTTGAGGAGGCTGGTGCTGAGGTTGAACTAAAGTAAACCCGCTTGACACCTGTCTGAAACAGGTCATATTGGTTAAGGATTCCCCCCTTGATACGTATGGGGGGAGTTCTTAGCCTTTTCGCATCTTTGCTCTATAGAGGCACCACTCACAGACGAAGCTGTCGCCATGCTGTGTGGCATGTCGCTGATACGCTGTGGAGGTGTCTTGGACCGTCAGATAGGATCAAATAAATACAAGCCTCTAGAGCTAGACACACTAGCTCAACTTTTGAGTAGTAGCTTACCTCTTGGGTGAGCCCCTACTCTATCCGCCTCTCTCTTTGAGAGTAGCTCCTCTCCCCCCTACATTTACCATTTCTCTCTGAAGCATACGATGGCATCCAAACCAACTAATACTAGAAAGAGCTTCGCATCTATTGCTCATCCAATGGAGTACCCTGACTTCTTGGAGGTGCAGCTCAAATCTTTTCAGGATTTCTTTCAACTCGATACTCCGGCCGAGAGTAGAAAGAAAGAGGGATTATTTAAAGTCTTCTCTGAGAACTTCCCCATCGAAGACACTCGTAACAACTTCAAGCTCCTGTTTGAAGACTACTTCGTTGATCCTCCCAAATACTCTATAGAGGAGTGTCTGCGTCGTGGTCTCACCTACAGTGTCCCCCTAAGGGCTAAGCTCAAACTAACCTGCGAAGATCCCGAGCACGAAGACTTTGAGTCCACCGTACAGGACGTTTTCCTGGGATCTATCCCCTATATGACACCCGCAGGGACATTCGTCATCAATGGCGCAGAGAGAGTAGTCGTATCTCAACTACACCGCTCTCCAGGCGTCTTCTTTGGATCCAGCCTACACAACAACGGGACGAGACTTTACTCGGCTCGTATCATCCCATTCAAGGGGTCTTGGATTGAGTTCGCTACCGATACGAACAACGAGCTATACGCTTACATCGATCGTAAGAAGAAGCTACCCATCACAACGCTCCTACGTGCCATCGGCTATGAGACGGACAAGGACATACTTGATCTCTTTGGTATCGCCGAGGAGGTCCCCGTCACACTAGAGACTCTACAGGCTAACTATGGACGACAGCTAGCCGCCTCCGTCATCTTAAAGTACTACGATGAGGAGAGCGAAGAGGAGACTGGAGAGACTGAGACATTTGCTCGATACAACACGCTCGTAGAGCAAAATGCGATACTAGACGAGGAGAACGCTCAGGTCATCCTAGAGAATGGTATCGAGACCATCCTACTACGTCGTGACCTATCCACATCCGATCAGGAGTCTACTGACCAAGAGGTTATGGACTACTCGATCATCTTCAACACGCTCAAGCGTGACTCAGCCAACTCCGAGCAGGCCGCATACAACTTCATCTACAACCTCCTGCGCAACTCTACCCCACCCGATGACCAGAGTGCTAAGGAGATCTTCAACAACATCTTCTTCTCAGAGAAGCGCTATGACCTCGGCGATGTAGGACGCTACAAGATCAATAGCAAGCTCGGACTAGACATTGATCCCGACATCAGAATCCTCACGGCTGAGGATATCGTTGCCATCATACGCCACCTGATCAAGCTCGTCAATGGTAAGGCACCTGTCGATGATATCGATCACCTCTCGAACCGTCGTGTTCGAACCGTCGGAGAGCAGCTATACAACCAGTTTAGTATAGGTCTGAGCCGTATGGCCCGCACGGTCAAGGAGCGCATGAACGTTCGTGACAGCGAGGTCTTTACCCCCGTTGACCTAGTCAACTCCAAGACTATTGCATCAGTTGTCAATAGCTTCTTCGGGACCAACGCACTCTCACAGTTTATGGATCAGCAGAATCCGCTCTCTGAGATTACGCACAAGCGTCGTCTATCTGCTCTAGGGCCAGGCGGTCTGACACGAGACCGTGCAGGCTTTGAGGTGCGAGACGTACACTACACCCATTATGGTCGCCTCTGTCCTATCGAGACTCCTGAGGGACCAAACATCGGACTTATCTCTTCTCTCTGCGTCTATGCTAAGATCAATGAGCTAGGCTTCATCACGACCCCTTATCGCAATGTCGACAAAGGCACCGTCAGCTTCAAAGATTCCCAGCTAGCCTACTATACCGCTGAGGAAGAGGAGGACAAGACAGTAGCTCAGGGTAATGCTCCTCTAAGCGAAGACGGGCACTTCGTCCGCTCTCGTGTCAAGGCGCGTTATGGAGCTGACTTCCCCGTAGTAGAGCCCTCAGAAGTTGATCTGATGGACGTCTCTCCGACGCAGATTGCTTCGATTGCAGCATCACTCATTCCATTCCTTGAGCACGACGATGCTAACCGTGCCCTCATGGGATCAAACATGATGCGCCAGGCAGTACCTCTACTAACGCCCGAGGCTCCTATCGTAGGCACAGGCATCGAGCGCAGACTAGTCTCAGACTCTCGTACCCAAGTAGAGGCAGAGGGAGATGGTGTCGTCGTCTATGTCGATGCTACCAAGATTGTCGTCGACTACGATCGCACAGAGGAGGAGGAGCTCGTCAGCTTTGAACCCTCGGAGGTTACTTACAAGCTTCCCAAGTATCGCAAGACCAACCAATCTACCACGATAGACCTAAGCCCCGTATGTCGCAAGGGAGATCGCGTCACCAAGGGTCAGATACTCACCGAGGGCTTCTCCACACAAGATGGTGAGCTAGCACTCGGACGCAATATCCTGGCTGCGTACATGCCTTGGAAGGGTTACAACTACGAGGATGCGATCGTACTCAACGAGCGTGTCGTCGCTGAGGACCTCTTCACCTCTGTACACGTTGACGAGTACTCACTAGACGTTCGAGAGACGAAGCGAGGCATGGAGGAGTTCACCGCAGACATCCCCAATGTAAGCGAGGAAGCTACGAAAGATCTTGACACCAACGGTATCGTCCGTGTCGGTGCTCGCATTGTCCCTGGAGACATCCTCGTAGGTAAGATCACGCCAAAGGGCGAGTCCGATCCTACCCCAGAGGAGAAGCTACTTCTAGCCATCTTTGGCGATAAGGCTGGTGATGTCAAGGACGCTTCGCTCAAGGCTTCACCCTCACTCAAGGGTGTCGTCATCGACACGAAGCTTTACTCACGTGCCAATCGTAAGGGTGGCATAGTAGCCACACGCAAGATCAATCAGCGCTATGAGGAGGAACTCTCCAAGCTACAGTCAGCCCTCAAGGAGGAGCTCGTCTCCAAGCTTCAGATCATCCTCAAGAAGCACAAGGCCACAGCGACAGACTTCGTCGACTACATTGGTGTCGTCAAGGTCAAGGCCGGCACACGCATCACCAAGTCTCTGCTCCTCGAGCTAGACTATAATGACTTGAGAATGTCCGACTGGACCAAGGACGAACATACCAATCAGCTTGTCAAGCAGACAATCGCTAACTATATTAAGAAGGACAAGGTCACCATTGCAGATGTCAATAGGCGCAAGCTCGATGAGACCCTCGGTGACGAGTTGCCCTCAGGCATCATTCAGACCGCAAAGATCCTGATTGCTAAGAAGCGCAAGATACAGGTCGGTGATAAGATGGCTGGACGACATGGTAACAAGGGTATCGTCTCCAAGATCGTACGTCGTGAGGACATGCCTTACCTACCAGACGGTACGCCAGTAGACATCTGTCTTAACCCGCTGGGTGTGCCTTCACGTATGAACCTGGGACAGATCTTTGAGGCCGTCCTAGCATGGGCTGGACGTAAGCTCGGAGTCAAGTTCGCCACACCTATCTTCGATGGAGCTACACTCGATGACCTCAACGAGTGGACCGACAAGGCTGGTCTACCACGTGGCGGTCAGATGAAGCTCTTCGACGGAGGTACAGGTGAGCCTTTTGACCAGGAGGCGACCGTAGGTGTCACCTACTTCCTCAAGCTCGGTCACATGGTCGATGACAAGATGCACGCCCGCTCTATCGGTCCGTACTCACTGATCACGCAGCAGCCTCTCGGTGGTAAGTCCAACTTCGGAGGTCAGCGCTTCGGAGAGATGGAGGTGTGGGCACTTGAGGCCTTCGGTGCGGCACACGTCCTTCAGGAGATCCTCACCATCAAGAGTGATGATGTCGTAGGTCGCTCTAAGGCTTACGAGGCGATCGTGCGTGGCGACAATATGCCCACGCCAGGTCTCCCCGAGTCTCTCAACGTGCTACTCAATGAGCTCAAGGGTCTCGCCCTCAGCGTACATATTGAGTAATCCCTCCCTATCCTTACACACTATATATAGTCAGACTTAAGTTATGGCATACAAGACAGCCCCTAAGAGCAAGACCACCTTTTCATCCATTAGGCTCTCCCTGGCATCCCCAGAGGAGATCCTAGCGGCTTCACATGGAGAGGTTACGAATCCGAATACTCTTGACTATAAAACATACAAGCCAGTACGTGACGGACTCTTTTGCGAGAGAATCTTCGGCCCAGTCAAAGATTACGAGTGTAACTGTGGTAAGTTCAAGCGCATACGTTTCCGTGGCACCATCTGCGACCGATGCGGTGTAGAGGTTACGGAGAAGAAAGTACGTCGTGAGCGGACTGGACACATCAAGCTCGCTGTACCCGTTGCGCATATTTGGTACTTCCGTAGTTTACCCAACAAGCTCGCAGCTCTACTCAATCTCAAGTCAAAAGACCTTGAGGCGATCATTTACTACGAAAAGTATATCGTACTGCAGAGCGGTGTCTCTGACCTAGAGGTCAATACGATCCTCACCGAGGAGGAGTATCAGGCCAAGCTAGACGAGATCGACCAGAGTCACCCAGACAACTACGACCTACCCGAGAGTGATCCAGACAAATTTGTCGCAAAGATTGGCGCAGAGGCACTCTATGAGATGCTCTCCAACCTAGATCTAGACACCCTCTCCTACGAGCTCCGTGACAGGGCACAGACTGAGACCTCACAACAGCGTCGTCTAGAAGCACTCAAGCGTCTCAACGTCGTCGAGTCCTTCCGTGCCTCCAAGGATATCAACCGTCCCGAGTGGATGATCCTCAAGGTGGTACCCGTCATACCACCCGATCTACGTCCACTCGTACCGCTCGATGGTGGTCGCTTTGCTACAAGCGATCTCAACGAGCTCTATCGTCGTGTCATCCTGCGCAACAACCGCCTCAAGCGACTCCTAGAGCAGAGCGTCCCCGAGGTGATCATTCGCAATGAGAAGCGCATGCTTCAGGAGGCTGTCGACTCACTACTCGACAACTCTCGCAAGTCAAGTGCCTTCAAGGGCGAAAACAACCGGCCCCTCAAGTCTCTCTCAGACAGCCTCAAGGGTAAGCCTGGTCGCTTCCGTCAGAACCTCCTCGGTAAGCGTGTAGACTACTCCGCACGTTCCGTCATCGTCGTCGGTCCTGAGCTACAGATGCACGAGTGCGGACTGCCTAAGGACATGGCAGCTGAGCTTTACAAGCCCTTTATCATTCGCAAGCTCATCGAGCGTGGTGTCGTCAAGACCGTCAAGAGCGCCAAGCGTATCGTAGACCGTCGTGACAACGTCATCTGGGAGATCCTAGAGAACGTCATGAAGGGTCACCCCGTACTGCTCAACCGTGCTCCTACACTACACCGTCTAGGTATACAAGCCTTCCAGCCCAAGATGATCGAGGGCAAGGCTATCCAGCTACACCCCTTGGCTTGTACCGCATTCAACGCCGACTTCGACGGTGACCAGATGGCTGTGCACCTTCCCCTGGGCAACGAGGCTATCCTTGAGGCTCAGCTACTCATGCTCGCCTCGCACAATATCCTCAACCCCGCCAATGGTGCTCCTATCACCGTCCCTTCACAGGACATGGTCTTGGGACTCTACTATATTACCAAGATACGCAAGGGATCCAAGGGTAGCGGACACACTTTTTATGGTGTCGAGGAGGCTCGCATCGCATACAACGAGGGCAAGCTAGACATCCACGCACCGATCAATGTCCTCATCGACAACGTCCTCGAGGACGGTCAGCTCGTCAGCAAGATCATCGAGACCTCAATGGGGCGTATCATGGTCAATGAAAACGTACCCACCGAAGTGGGCTACATCAACGAAACCCTCGGCAAGGGCGCACTCCGCTCCATCATCTCCAACGTAATCAAGGTGTGTGGCTTTGCCAAGACCGCACAGTTCCTAGACAAGATCAAGAACCTCGGATACCACATGGCATTCAAGGGAGGTCTCTCCTTCCGTCTGCAAGACGTCGTCATTCCTAAGGACAAGGAGAAGCTTGTCGCTGAGGGCAATGAGCGCGTTGAGGAGATCTTCGCACAGTACAACGAGGGCTTTATCACCAATACAGAGCGCTACAACCAGATCATCGACACCTGGAGTAATGTGTCAAACAAGATCACCGCTTCGCTGATGAGACAGCTAGCTCAGGACGACGACGGCTTCAACAACATCTTCATGATGATGGACTCAGGAGCTCGTGGTTCGAAGGAGCAGATTCGTCAGCTCGCTGGTATCCGTGGTCTTATGGCTAAGCCTCAGAAGAGTGGTTCTGGCGGTGGTCAGGTCATTGAGAACCCTATTCTCTCCAACTTTAAGGAGGGTCTCTCCGTGCTAGAGTACTTTATCTCCTCACACGGTGCACGTAAGGGTCTAGCCGATACCGCTCTTAAGACGGCAGATGCGGGTTACCTGACCCGTCGTCTCGTAGACGTATCGCACGACGTCGTCATCTCTGAGGAGGACTGCGGCACACTGCGAGGCATCGAGATGTCTGACGTGATGAAGAATAGTACCGTCGTCGCCACCCTAGGCGAGCGCATCCTCGGTCGTACATCCGTCCATGATATCAAGCACCCCGAGACAGGCGAGTACATCGTACATGCTGGTGACGAAATCAACGAGACCGCCGTGGCAGCCATCACGGCTGCAGGCATTGAGACTGTCGAGGTGCGCTCCGTGCTCACCTGCGAAACGAAAAACGGTGTCTGCGCCAAGTGCTACGGTCGCAACCTTGCCACCAACAAGCTCGTACAGCGTGGCGAGGTGGTCGGAGTCATTGCTGCTCAAGCTATTGGTGAACCAGGTACGCAGCTGACGCTACGAACCTTCCACGCTGGTGGTACGGCGAGCAACCAAGAGACCGATGCCACCGTACGTGCACGATTCTCTGGAACTGTCGAGTACTCAGACATCCGCTATGTAGACGTAGAGCGTGCTGGACGAGATGGCAATATGCGTTCCGCACACATCGTGGTCAACCGTACCGCCGAGCTACGCATCCTAGACCCCAAGACTGGTGTCATACTGCAGCACGAGCTGGTACCCTATGCTAGCACCATCTTCTTTGCAAACGGGGCTACCGTCAGCAAGGACGATACACTGCTCAACTTTGACCCACACAATACGGCTCTCATCTCCGAGTTCTCAGGTCGTCTAGTCTTCGAGAATCTTGTTGAGAAGGTCACCTTCGAGTACGAGACCGACGAGAGTGCCTCCCACAAGGAGATGGTCATCATCCGCAAGCAGGGTGTCAAGAACAATCTCATCCCGACCGCTCAGATACTGGACGAGCAGGGCAACGTACTTCGCTCGTACAACCTTCCTGTCGGCGCGCACCTTGTCAAGGAGGATGGCGATATGATCACTCAGGGCGACATCATCACCAAGACCCCTCGCGCCATCTCTGGTGCAGGTGATATTACGGGTGGTCTGCCTCGTGTTCAGGAGCTCTTTGAGGCACGCAATCCATCGAGCCCTGCTGTCGTAGCAGAGATCGACGGTACCATCGACTTCGCTGGTGTCAAGCGTGGTAATCAGGAGATCTCCATCACCTCCCGTCTGGGCGAGATCCGCAAGTACTTCGTACCACTTACGAAGCAGATCCTCGTACAGCCTGGCGACTATGTACGTGCTGGTATGCCCCTCTCCGAGGGCGCTGTCACACCAGCCGACATCCTCGCCATCCAGGGTCCCACGGCCGTACAGGAGTACATCGTCAACGAGGTTCAGGACGTCTATCGTCTACAAGGTGTGAAGATCAATGATAAGCACTTTGAGGTGATCGTCCGCCAGATGATGCGCAAGGTACAGGTCATCGACCCAGGAGATACCCTCCTGATGCCTCAGCAGATTGTGGACAAGAACGATGCTACCGAGGAGAACGACAAGCTCTGGGGTATGAAGGTGATCACCGACGCTGGTGACTCCACCACCATGAAGCCTGGACAGATCATCTCAAGCCGTAAGCTTCGTGATGAGAATAGCTCCCTCAAGCGTCGTGACCTCAAGCCCGCTGTGGCTCGTGATGCGATGCCTGCTACGACCAATCAGATTCTACAGGGTATCACAAAGGCTGCGCTACAGACGCGAGGCTTCATCTCGGCGGCTTCCTTCCAGGAGACCTCCAAGGTACTCAACGATGCGGCCATCTCGGGCAAGGCTGACAAGCTCGAGGGCATCAAGGAGAATGTCATCTGCGGTCACCTTATCCCCGCTGGTACAGGTCTGCCCGAGTATGACAAGCTCCTCGTAATGTCGCAGAAAGAGCATGAAGAGATCGAGGCGCAGAGCCGTCAGACAGGATCTGACGCTAGCTACCGAGCCAAGAAGCTCGACGAAGAGAAGACCTCCGAGACTGCACCCGCTAAGTAACAGGAGCCTCACAGAGCCTCTCGTATAGTAGCTCTAGCGAAAATACTATCTCAGGAGCGCCCCCCCATAGCCTCCTCATAGATACACACAACGAAAAGGAAGGCTCGCCTCACAGGTCACACGACCTCATGAGGCGAGCCTTCCTTTTGTTGTACCCTTTCGACCGAGCCTAGATATAGGAAGACGAGACGTGTAACCCATTGTAGGAAGGCTCGGCTCGTTTCTAGTGGGAGGGCGTCTGAACCCATTAAAAGCACAACACAGTAAGCTTTGACAAAACGGACACTTTTTGATTTTGATGCAACGGACAATGTCTTGCCGTTTGACACTGGACGCTTGACCGAGCGTCCATACAACGGGTTACACGTCCCAGCAGGTGTTACTTGATTTGCGAAATTAAGTGTTAGGCTCCCTCACAAGTTCTTAGTACCTTCGCCCTAGCATTCACTCTATCAAGTGCATTCACCCATCAATCACACAAAGTCCTACCATTATGACGAGTAGATTTGTTCCCTACTTACTAAGATTGTTATGTCTATGTCTGTTAGCATTCAATACTTACGCTCAAGACGTTATTACATTTGCAAACAGCCCCAGCCCATCTACTCTAACCGAGGAGAATGCCACACAAAGGGATCTACAAGTGCTTGGTAAACTTCTAAAAGAGAGCCACCCAAAAATGCTTGAGGAGAGCTTTGCAATCAGTCTAGATAGTGAACTATCTAAGTTTTATCAGCTAGCCAAGCATGTCGGTACTCCTTCCGATTCGTACCTCCTTCTTCAGCAATTTACGAGTTTGATGGGTGATGGTCACACTACGCTGACTCTTGACACCACTCTGTTTAAGACTTACTATCCAATTAGGCTAGGGATTGAAGAGTACCCTATGGTGCGTCTCACAACAGCACCTAAGGCCCTTCAGAGCTATGTAGGAAAGGAGATTAAGACCATCTGTGACATTCCCATTCTAGATGTTGTCGATACGCTCAGGCGCTATATTAGTGCGGACAATGTGCAGTACTCGCTCTCTCAAGTAAGTGCTTTGGGGTCATTCTGTATCTATTGGAGATCTCTAGGCTTAGATACTTTGAAAGTCACATTTGCTGATATGGACTCCATCTTTATCTCGCCCATATCTGTGAGTGATAGAGTGGAGCTGTATAGCAGTCCGAAAGCGACGCATTACAACACGCTTACTGCTCCACGAAAAGCTCTGTACTGGTATGACGTGATGGCAGCTCCAGGAGTTGCTTACCTCCAGATGAACGCTATGAAAGACTATCAGACCGAATATAGTCGCATTACTACGTCCAAGCCAAGTGGATATACACTAACCCCTCAAGAGGAAGCATACCTATCCTCTCTACCTCGTTTTTCGGACTTTATTGATCAGATGTTTCAAGAGATGGACTCGCTTCATACGCACACACTGATCATAGATCTCCGCTACAATTCAGGAGGAAATAGCATGCTTGGCGATATGCTACTTCAGTATTTACCTTCGCAAAGAGAGGACGCATCACACTATACATATCACCTACGAGTGTCTGAGTTGTGGAGAAGTAACTACCCCTCCGTGTCCGAGAGGATTCCGAAAGCGTACTCTGGGAAGATGATCGATGAAAAGAGTTTTAGTGACCTAATCCTTACAGATGGTCAAAGTCAAATGTCATACAATCAGAGTCACACACCTCAACGAACTTTTAAGGGAGACGTCTACATATTCGTTGGAGAGAAGACCTTCAGTAGCGCTGGGATGCTAGCAACTATAGCACAAGATTCAGGAGTGGCTCTTATCCTTGAAGATGCTAGCTCACCCTGTGCCTTCGCCCCTTGCCATTATGGAGATGTAATCGGATTCACGCTACCCAACAGTGGCTTTAAGGGTTATACTAGCAGTAAGTCTTTTGTGCGTCCCGATCAGACAAGATGTGGAGAGAAGAGACTTGTTCCCGATAAATCTATCCCTCAGACTAAGGATACGCTCCAGCTTGGGGCGGATCCGCTATGGGAATATGTCATCAGTACAACATCAGAGACAAAAGAGTAGAGCCTACAAAGAGCTCACTCTCCTATCGAGCTCGCTCTTACGGGACGATCACCTTGCTATTGTCCACGATATAGACACCTTGCGGGAGATCACGCACGGCTTCACTGTAGTCATCAGCAATGCGCACGACCTCGCCCGACATGGTGTAGACGATGTGACGACCAGCGGTCGGCACTACGAGCGCAATGGCATTAGGAGTAGCTGGCAAGTGTTTATCAAACCAGTCTACATTCCGCCGAAGGGCAGTCGTGAGTTCCTCTGCAGCACTGTGCAGAGGCTTGAAGTCACCCTTAGTCCAGCGCTGCTTGTCCCGCTCATAAGCCTCCTCATAAGGGGCAAAGCAACTCTCCAAGTAACGCATCCACTCGTCGGAGAGCACGGGGTGCTCCTCTCTCCATACCTTGCAGACGGCTGAGCTAAAGTCTTCGTCCTTAAGTAGCTCCCCGATCCAGTGAGGCGCAAAGACATAAGATGTTTTCATCCTAAAGGTGTAGTCCGTCTTCTCCCGATTCATGCAGGTGAGATCCCAGATAGGTCCTGCCACCCACTTGCTTCCCTCGCCCTGATCTTTGTGCAGGTAAAAGCTCCCGTGGAAGCCATCTGGATTGTCCATAACCTCCTGAATGATGAAAAAGCGAGCCATCGCATCGACATCGATATGATCCTTCCAGCGACTGGTTGCTTTGTTCGGAGCATAGATATCATCGTTGAGCCCCTTAAACTCTGCAGTCAGCCAATTCTTCTGTGCCGTAGAGAGTACTTTTGGTGAGTGGTAAGTGATGTTGATGATCCAGCGGTCATTCTCTCTAAAGCTAATCTGGTTCTGCTCCTTATAGTTGTCCACCTCTACCAGCCAGCCACCAGGGATCGTAGCTGCATCCTCGTTATTGTCCGGCTGCTCGTAGATGTTGACCCGATTCTTCCCGATCCGTATCGTCTCCGTCAGCAAGTACAGACCGACATAGTCACCATTGAGCACCACCTCAATCGGCTTTGTGGAGGGTGTCCAAGCCATCCCCATCAGCTGGCCAAGCTTCATACCAGCCATCGTCGGAGGCCAAAACTTCAGTAGCGCCCAGTGCTTATTCTTTGGCATACCCATGAGTGAGAGTTTCTCGTCCAGCTTGAGCTTGTAGGGCTTCTTGTCCCCCTTCCACGAGGAGTGCCCTCTGCCACGAATGTTCATTCCTAGAGGCTCTGCGGCAGTGCCTAGACTCACCTTCCCTGCGGGATCTGCGATGTAAAACGTAGCTCGCTTATACTCTTTCTTCGTGATGATCGGCTTGCCATCGGCCGTAGTGATATACATGATGGGTATAGTCTGTGAAGGCCGCACCGTAGCATCGGAGGGTAGCTCCGCATCTTCCTGCCCACGACAGGGCAAAAGCGCCGTAAGCATCACGCCCAGCGTCAAAAGGATTACTCTACCAATAGAATCGTGTCTCATAGCTTTACAACTTTATGGCTCCCAGCTTGGCAGGAGGATTATGTCTCTAACAGTCGAAGACGATACGAAGGTCGTACCCCATCTTCTTCACATTCTGCAACAAAGGTAATAAATTATCCCTTTAATAAGCAAGCCCTTCAGAGCTGATGCATCATTCAGGATGAGTTCATCTATGGCACTATCAAGGAAATCGAAGGATTCCTCGGTGGAGATTTTGGACTATCCAGCGAAGAACGGAAAAATTCTTCGGAACTTTGAAATCTTTCTTCCGAACTTTCATTTCATTCTTCGGAAGAAAGATTTCAAAGTTCGGAGGAATTTGCCGTTTTCCCCGTGAATATTTTGAAATCCCTTGGGAAGAAGTCGGATTTGTCGGAAAAACTGACCGAAAAAAGAAGAATCCCTCAGATCTCATGCGTAGCGACATCTAGGACACACGGGAGGGTCGAGAGGGGGGGGAGGGTGTCCGTTGCAGGACATTGAGATGAACATCAATGCCAATGCATTGACAATGTAAGCTTAGAGACGATGAAGACAGCAATCGTACGTCCCTACATGTCGCCACCTGTCTCGCTGTAACAGGATTGGCTACCGTACGTTATAGTCTTATTCGGCTTAAGTTTTGGCTTGAATCATTATTTTCACTAACTTAGTGGCGTTGTACACAAATATAAGAATCCTATGAAGCAAAACTACTTATTTGTCTTTCTCTTATCACTCCTATGTGCAGTATCGGCTCTAGCCCAAGAGGGTGGTGCCACGCGCGAGATAACACTCACAGAAGCTGGTACGCTCTCACAGCAAATACCTGAGAGCGAATATGCTACTCTCCAGCATCTCACCCTCAAGGGGGACATCTACCAGCGTGACATCGTCTTCATCCGGAAGAAGCTCACGGAGCTTCAGAGCCTTGACCTTACAGAGACTAAGATCCTGCGGGGTGAGCGTGTCGTAGGCTCTGGTACTTACTTTCCCGCAGATACTCTCGCAGACTACGCCCTCGAGAATATGCTCAAGCTCCAGAGCGTCAAGCTCCCTAAGGGGCTCAAAGCAATTGGGATGAAAGCCTTTCACAACACAGCACTCACAGAGATCGAAATCCCCGAGGGGGTTACCTTCTTAGGAGGGTACGCTTTTGCCTTTTGCAAGGCTCTCAAGAAGGCTACCGTCCCAGGCTCTGTCAAGATGATTGAAAACTACGCATTCCTCGGTTGTGTCGCTCTCGAGGAGGTCTCCCTAGGCGAGGGGATGACGATGATCGGGGGAGATATGTTCAACGACTGCAAGAGTCTCCCCAAGATACAGCTACCTAGTACGATAGAAAGACTCGGAGGACAGGCCTTCAAGGGATGCATCCAGTTCACCGAGCTGACGATCCCTGCAGCCTGCACCAAGGTAGGGGCACAACTTTTGAGAGACTGCCCCGCACTGAAGACTCTCACCTCGCTTGCCAAAACGGCTCCAGAGGCTTCGCCAAAGAGCTTCTACCCCGAGCAGTATGAGCAGATCGAGCTTCGCATCCCCGCAGAGGCTCTTGAGAGCTATCAAGACTCACCCATCTGGAGCCTCTTCAAGACGACCCACGACCTAGAGGGCAAGCCTATTCCTCTGTCTATTGAGACACCTCACGGAGTGGCTACGCCGACGGCATGTTGGCAGGATGGTTACCTACACATAGCTCACGCCACTGGGCTCACTATAGCCATCTACGACACCACGGGTCAGCTACTACTACAGGACACCCCAGCAGAGGTGATAGCCTCCTACCCTCTACCACAAGGACTCTACATTATAAAGACTCCTTATGGTGCCCTACGCACACTCTAGGCAACATGCTATCCACATAACACTACTAACAAGCAACAGATAAATGAAGCGAACACTACTACTCACATCAGCTCTACTACTGATCCTCCTCGGGATAGGTAGCTCTCTACTAGCTCAGCAGACACTACGTACAGGAGCTCCTTACCTCCCCTTAGGACACTGTAAGTACACCGACCCAACCGACAAGGGAATCGGATGGCCCATCGGCACATTTGGAGATAGACCCATAGGCGTATGGGCTCGCGCTAGTCGCTCTATGCTCAAGCCCTACGAGGGCTACCAAGTGGTCGGCGTACGCATCGCCGTATCCAAGGGCGTCAAGGATGCAGAGGTCTCACTCCTCAACAACATCTCGGAGCGCAAGAAGATCGTCTCCAAAAAGGCAGACCTCGTATTCGGATGGAATGAGGTGCGCTTTGACAAGCCCATAGAGATTAACAGTAGTCTCAACGAACTCATCTATGGATACCAGGTCTTGGAGAAGAACATCTCTGACCAGACAGAGCCTTACTTCGTCGCTTGCGACAATGGGGTGGGAGCATCCAATGAAGCTTTCTACGTTAACGTCTCGGGTGGAGCCCTGGACTCTCGCTCTAGAGACAATGGAGCGCTACTCTGCCAGCTCATGATCTCAGGTCCTGCGGACAAGATCAACGATAGAGCGAGCCTAACCGTCACACGCTATGACAAAGCTCTTGATGCCTCTGGCAAGCTAGGCGTATCTTATGTCGCACGCAACGAAGGTGCCAACGATATCAACCAAATGGAGATCACTTACTCCGTCGGAGGAAAGGTCGTACTCACAGACTCTCGCACTGAGACGATCAAGCATATCCAGGAGCTACAGCTTAAGACGAAGGGTATCTCCGTCGCTAATGGAGAGACCCTGACAGCTCGTATCACCAAGGTCAACGGACGTGAGACCAATCTACCAGGCTTTCAGATCAAGATAGAGGGTGTCGCAGACAAGAGCTTTGCCCGTAAGGTGCTCCTAGAGCAATTCTCCACAGAAAACTGTTCTAGCTGCCCTGGAGCACACCGCTATCTTGACAAGGTCCTCGCAGAGGAGACTTACGCTGATCACTTCGTCTGGGTCACACACCACGTAGGCTATGAGCGAGACACCTTCTCTCTACCAGAGAGCGAGGCGCTTCTCTTCTTCTATGAGAAGCAAGAGAATGATGGCACCTACTCTGAGAGCGCTCCGGCTATGCTCTTAGACCGCACCCACACGGAGCTCAAGCACTCATTCGATGGGTACGACTACACGATGCTCCCCGTCTACCCCAGTCAAGACGAGTTCAATCGTAAGCTACTCGACGAGGCCATAGCACGCCCCGCCTTCGTCTCGGTAGACATCAAGGAAGCGTGCGACCCCAAGACCCGCAAGCTTGATCTGACCATCTCTGGACGAGCCTATAAAGAGTCTCTAGACGCAGACAATCTCTACCTTAACCTCTTCCTCGTTGAGGACGACATATACTCCCGTAGACAGGCTGGTGCTGGCACGGCTGACGATGGTGGTCGCAAGCCGGTCTATCAGCATGGCGTAATCCGTCAGATCTCTCTCGGAGGTGGCGGGAAGAAGCTCACCCTCGATGACAAGGGCGAGTATACTTACAGTACCTCGCTCAATATTCCTAAGGAGTGGAGCGCTGCCAATATGCGCATCGTTGCTTTTGTCGCTAAGAGTCTCAAGGGCGGAGCTAGAAATGCTCAGGTCCTCAACAGCAATGAGACCAAGATAGCCGCCTATCGTAGCATAGCACCCACACCCGATCAGGAGATGACGGTACAGCTCTATGCACAGGACGGACGTATCTACGTCTCTGGCGATGGCGCTACAATAGCTGCTGTATATAATATGTCTGGAGAGCTCATGCCAAACGAAGCGCTCCTCCCTGGCATCTACGTCGCGATGGTAGAGACCTCCTTTGGCTCTTACATGCGCAAGGTCATTGTCTACTAATACGCACACATCTACTATAAAGAATCAACCATCTACTTATGAATAAGGTAACAACAAAACTACTGCTCCTCCTCTGCACCCTAGTGACAACCTTGCTAGCCACCCCTAGGGCGCAGGCTCAGGACGAGACTATCCGCCTCCAATCGTCTAAGTATGTCGCCAAGGACATCAACGGCAAGGAGCACGATATTGATGCGATCCTCAGCTCTGGCAAGGCGATCCTCGTAGACTTCTCCGCCACTTGGTGTGACCCTTGCTGGGCTCTCCACAAGCTAGGTGTCTTGGAAAAGATCCATGAGATGTTCGGCCCCGATGGAACCAATCAGATCGAAGTCCTCTGGGTAGAAGCTTCGGGGGAGCCTCTAGAAGCTATCTATGGAGACGTCAGCAAGTTTAGAGATCAGCCGACTAAGGGTGACTGGAGAAAGGACAAGGGCGGAAAGCCCGTCCCCTATCCTATCATATCCGATCGACAGCTAGCTGTTACGACCCTCGGCCATGCCATCCCCTCCTTCCCCACCTTCATACTGATGGGACCAGACAGACGGTGGGTGAGATGTGACGATGCGGTATACGGTAGAGATGCCCAATCACGATACACATTTGATCCTGACTTCAAGGCGCTCAAGCAAACGCTCACGCTCTTCCTCACGCAGGACGACAAGCCAGAGAATGTCGAGCTCATCGGTATGACTAAGGTATATCTCGGAGAGAAGCCTACACTCAACGTCCTCTATACGAGTGCTGCACCCATCACTTCCATCAAGTGTAGCGCACCCGAAGGGGTCACCGTCACCAAGATTAGCGACACAGAGTTTCAGATCGAGCCCAAGCAGGCTGGCACCTTTGAGATCACAGCAACGGTAGCTAACAAGAATGGTGAGGCGAGAGGCTCTGTCTCTATGACCGTATCAGCACCTATATCCAGCTTCCCCTTTGTCGCTACGATGGACAATCAGGAGCAGATTGACGAGGGCTGGCGCTCTATCGACTACGATGGAGATGGATATGGCTTTGACTCCATCCTAGGACGAGGACTCTACGGACGCCTTAAGGTCAATGTCCAGGAGGGGTACAATGCTGGTGCCGAAAATAGTAAAGACGCACTCATCTCGTGGGGAGGCTTCTTCCCTATCCAGATGGACGATAAGGGACGTATACAGGGATACGAGATAGCTGCTAAGAATGAGCTACGCTCTGCCCCTATGGTCATTGATGCCAACGCCGCGAAGCCCACTTTCTCCTGCTACATACAGCACTATGTTGATGACGCCAAGCCAGACCAGCTGAAAGTCATGGTCGCTGAGCCTGGAGGAACTCCCGAAGAGCTACTAGCTCCTCAAACCTCGACAGAGGACTGGAAGCTCATCCAGGCGGACCTCTCTGCCTACAAAGGCAAGACTGTCTACCTCTCACTGATCCCTGTCGTCAATGGCGAGAGTGGTATCGCTGTAGACCAGCTTCGCGTCACGATGGATGGTACGACAGATGTTGAGACGCCTACACTCAGTCTCCAGACGTCCCTCTACCCCAACCCTGCTAGCGGCCATATCACCATCCGCACGGCAGTGGGTAGTACCATCGAGCTCTTCGCCAGCGATGGCACGCTCGCAGCTACGGCTCAGGCGACCAGTGCTGAGACGACGATCAGTGTAGCCCAGCTACCCGCAGGGCGTTACCTAGCCCGCATCACAGCAAGTGACGGCGAGACCATACTACGTCCCGTCATCATCCGCTAAGCTTTAGATAGTATCACCATCCATTCTCTACCTGGGGGTAGAGAGTGGATAGGTACAGGAGCTTTTCTTTCAAGAGAGCTTAGATAACGATTGCTGCCTGATAAAAGTCTTTTATCGGGCAGCAATCGTTGTTATTAAGACTTGCTACATAGCGCTGTAGACTCACTTTATATAGACTCCTAGATCTCCCCTAAATTCAATTTCTCCCGAGGAAATAGTGAATATCCAGGGAGCAAACAAACATTCTCCACGGAACCGGGAAATAAAAGTTCGGAAGAATGAAATGAAACTTCGGAA
>ERZ827520.731-NODE-731-length-47936-cov-15.408346_pt1 | contig 47936 bp, 62 predicted proteins | sample MGYA00519581_ERZ827520 | MGnify/ENA primary metagenome ERZ827520 (study PRJEB31778, sample SAMEA3449339) | human gut metagenome | biome: human gut; feature: human-associated habitat; material: faeces | place: United Kingdom | collected 2010/2012 ...
TGCAGTATCAGCTCTATTTCGAGCGCTTCCTGAACCCGGAGCGCGTGTCCATGCCGGATATCGACATGGACTTCGGCGATACCCGCCGGGGCGAGGTGGTGGACTATGTCCGCCGCAAGTACGGTGACGACCATGTGGCCCAGATCGTCACCTTCGGCACCATGGCCGCCCGAGGTGCCATCCGGGACGTGGGCCGCGCCCTGAACATGACCTATGCCGAGGTGGATGTGGTGGCCAAGCTGGTGCCCTCCGGCCCCGGCGCGCTGCACATCACCCTGGACGACGCCCTGAAGCTCAGCAAGCAGCTCTCCGACCTGTATGAGAGCGACCCGCGGGTGAAGAAGCTTATCGACACCGCCAAGGCCCTGGAGGGCATGCCCCGCCACGCCTCCACCCACGCCGCCGGTGTGGTGATCACCCGGCTGCCGGTGTATGAATACGTCCCCCTGGCCCGGAACGACGAGTCCATCGTCTGCCAGTACAACATGATCACGCTGGAGGAGCTGGGCCTTTTAAAGATGGACTTCCTGGGCCTGCGGAACCTGACGGTGCTGGACGACGCGGTGAAGATGGTGCGCCGCCACACCCCGGACTTCGACCTGGAGAAGATCCCCATGGACGACCCGGAGGTGTTCCGGATGCTGACCGAGGGCCGCACCTCCGGCGTGTTCCAGATGGAATCCACCGGCATGACCGGCGTGTGCCTGGGCCTGAAGCCCCAGTCCATCGAGGATATCACCGCCATCATAGCCCTGTACCGCCCCGGCCCCATGGAATCCATCCCCCGGTTCATCGCCTGCAAGCACGACCCCAAGCTGGTCAGCTACAAGCACCCGTCCCTGGAGCCCATCCTACGGGGCACCTACGGCTGCATCGTCTATCAGGAGCAGGTCATCAAGATCTTCCAGGAGCTGGCGGGCTACTCTCTGGGCCAGGCAGACATGGTGCGCCGCGCCATGTCCAAGAAGAAGGCCAAGGACGTGGAGCGGGAGCGGGAGGCCTTCCTTCACGGCGACGAGAGCCGGAACATCAGGGGCTGCGTGGCCAACGGCATCCCGGAAAAAACCGCCCAGGCCATCTATGACGAGATCTACGACTTTGCCAACTACGCCTTCAACAAGGCCCACGCCGTCTCCTACGCAGTGGTGGCCTATCAGACGGCGTACTTCAAGTGTCACTATACCAAGGAATACATGGCGGCGCTGCTGACCTCGGTGCTGGATAACTCCGACAAGGTGTCCGAGTACATCGCCGAGTGCCGCAACTGCGACATCAAGCTGCTGCCGCCGGATGTGAACCGCTCCCACGACGGCTTCACCGTGGAGGAGGACGGCATCCGCTTCGGTCTGGTGGCCATCAAGAACATCGGCCGGGGCTTCATCCGCACCCTGGTGCGGGAGCGGGAGGCAAACGGCCTGTTCCGTTCCTTCCCGGACTTCTGCGAGCGGATGTTTGACTGCGGCGACATGAACAAGCGGGCCGTGGAAAACCTCATCAAGGCCGGTGCCTTCGACGGACTGGGCGCCTATCGCTCCCAGCTTGTTCAGGTGTACGAAAAGGTGCTGGACGCCATCGCCAACAGCCGCAAGGTCAACGTGGAGGGCCAGCTCGACATGTTCGGTATGGCCTCCGGCGGCAGCGGCGGCCCCTCCTCGGACATCCATCTGCCCAATATCCCCGAGTACTCCGCCACCGAGCGGATGTTCATGGAGAAGGAGACCACGGGCCTGTACCTCAGCGGCCACCCCATGAACGACTACCGCGCCGCCGCCCAGGCGGCAGGCGCCACCCCCATCCACGAGATCCTGGCGGATTTCAACGGCGAGGACGGCCCCGTCCGCTTTGCCGACGGGCAGAACGTCACCGTGGCGGGCATCGTCATCTCCAACAAGACCCGCACCACCAAGAACAACACCCTGATGGCCTATGTGGTGGTGGAGGACGAGGCGGCGTCCATCGAGCTGCTGTGCTTCAGCCGCACCATCGACCAGTGCGGCGCGTACATGGCCGTCAACACCCCCGTGGTGGTGAAGGGCCGCCTGTCTGTCCGGGACGAAAAGCCGCCCCAGATCATGTGCGACGCCGTCTATCCCCTGAACACCGACGGCACGGCGCCCCTTCCGGCCAATGCCAGGGCGCAGGACAAGAACAGCACCATCTTTCTGCGCTTTTCCAGCATGGACAGCGTAGCCTTCCGCCATATCCGCCTGGTGATGACCATGTTCGAGGGGGAGACTCCCGTGAAGATCCGCCTGGCCGACACGGGAAAGCTGCTGGCGGGCAAATGCCTGAACCACCCGGCCTTCCTGGAGGAGTGCCGCCAGTGGCTGGGACAGGAGAACGTGGTGGTGCGCCGCCGCGATTGACAAATCCTAAAATTTTCCGTATGATACAAAGAGAAGGGAGCGTGATGACATGGGCGTCGGATTTATCCGCGACAAGCTGGAGATCAAGTTTCTCATCCTGTATGTGACCGCCGGAGTGGCGGAGCCTATGCCCCTCAGCGATATCCAGGCCCTGACCATGATCGACGACGGCATCGACTATTTCGATTTTTCCCAGTGTCTCAACGAGCTGGTGAAGACCGGCCATCTGCGGATCAATGACGAGCAGAAGTACGCCATCACCCCCAAGGGGCTGAAAAACAGCGAGATCTGCCAGTCCAGCCTACCCCGCTCCGTGCGGCTGAAGGCGGACAGGCTCATCGCCGCCCACCGGCAGGAGCTGGTGCGCCGCGCCCAGGTGCGCTCCCGGGTGGAGTGCCGGGAGAACGGCACCTACACCGTGGAGCTGAGCCTCAGCGACGATGTGGACAACGTGATGCATCTGCAGCTCATGGTGGCCACCAAGGAGATGGCCGAGGATCTGGCCCAGCGCTTCCAACGCAACCCCGAGCAGGTGTATTCCCAGTTGGTGACGGCTCTGTACGGGGGATGAAATAACAGGCGCACCACCGAAGAACGTTGCGTAGGGGCCGGCGTCCTCGACGGCCCGCCTTGTGACGCAAAAGGATTCGTTCACCGTTTCGGGGCGTCGAGGACGCCGCCCCCTACGAAATGATCACCGATAGAGCTCCGTAGGGCGGGGTGCCCTCACCCCGCCCCGCCGCACGGTGCAGCAATGACCACCCGTAGGGGCGGCCCTTGCGGCCGCCCGCACAACAATAAGGAGGACACTATGACGAAACGTACCATCATCCCCCTGCTGATCGCTGCGCTGGTGGCGCTGCTGCTTCCCTGGCTCACCGTCACGTTTGTCAGGGGCGACGGCGGCATGGCCGTCATCTTTCTGCTGTTCTTCGCGGTGAACCCCATCACGGCGATCCTGCTGGGCGTTTTCTCCGGCGGCAATGTCCGCGAGGCGTGGTTCCAGCCTCTGCTGTTCGCCGCGCTGTTCCTGATGGGCGCGTGGATGCTCTTCACCATGGCCGAAATGGCGTTTGCGCTTTACGCCGTGATCTATCTGCTGCTGGGCTATGCCGCCATGCTGCTGGCCTGGCGGTTTGCCAAGCGGAAGGCCGCCGCGCAATAAAACCGCGCTATCGAAAAATCATTCGCGGGGGGGCGATGTGGTCATGCCGCCCTACGAAATAGCTACCGACAGAACGCCGTAGGGCGGGGTGACCACACCCCGCCGTCCGATCACAGATAGGAGCCCTACACCATAAACGACAAAAAAACCACGCTCCGGCCATCCGGCCGGGGCGTGGTTTTTTGTTGTCATAACCCGGCCCGCCCCCTCATACAGTGGACTATCTAACAGGAGGGAAGTGGTCGGATGGACGAGCGGTACGCCATCGCGCGGTATGAGCAGGCGGCGCTGCTGCTGCCGCCCCGGTGGCAGCGGCTGGCCCGGCAGCTGCCGGATCATCAGAAGGCCCGCGCCGAGGAGCTGCGGCTGCGGGCGGGACAGCCCATGACGGTGCTGCTGCCGGAGGGGGAGGTATGGCCCAGCGGGGAGCAGCCGGTTCCCCGGGTGGCCCAGGCGGATCTGGAGCAGCTATGCGACATGGTCACCGGCTATTCCCGCTACGCCGTGTCCGACACCATGGCCCAGGGGTATCTCACCGCTCCCGGCGGCTTCCGGGTGGGCCTGTGCGGCACGGCGGTGGTGCGCCAGGGCGAGAGCCGCAATCTCCGTGACCTGTCCTCCGTCTGCATCCGCATCGGGCGTGAGCAGGAGGGCCTCTCCGGAGAGGTGCTGCCCCAGCTATGGGACGGCGACCGCTTCTGCGCCGCGGTGATCCTGTCGCCGCCGGGCCTGGGCAAGACCACGCTGCTGCGGGACATGATCCGCGCCCTGTCCGACGGCTCACCGGAGCACGCCGCCCGGCGTGTGGCGGTGGTGGACGAGCGGGGCGAGATCGCGGGCGTCCACCGGGGCGTGCCCCAACTGGCGGTGGGCTGCCACACGGACGTGCTGGACGGCTGTCCCAAGGCGCTGGGCATCCCCATGCTGCTGCGCTCGGCCAACCCCCAGATCATCGCCGTGGACGAGATCACCGTGCGGGAGGATCTGGCCGCCATCTCCGCCGCCGCCAACTGCGGCGTGACGCTGCTGGCCACCATCCACGCCGCCGACGCGGCGGAGCTGAAGCGCAAACCCCTGTTCGCCCAGCTTCTGCGGCTGCGGGTATTTGAAAAGGCCGTGACCATCACCCGCCGCGAGGGCCGGCGGCTGTACGAGGTGACGGCGCTGTGACGGGAAAGCTGCTGGGTGCGTCGGCGCTGCTGGCGTCGGCGCTGTGGACGGTGCTGTCCGTACTGAGCCGCCAGCGGCGGCAGACGGCGCTGCTGCGTGAGCTGGCGGCCGCCCTGGACGCCATGGCCGCCGCCATCCGCTGGCAGCGGCGTCCCCTGCCGGAGGCCATCGCCGCCATGGAGCGCTATCCCCTGGCGGGGCCCTACTTCCGCCAGGTGGGCGGGCTGCTGCGGGCGGGAAAGCCCCTGAACGAGGCGTGGCAGCGGGTATTCTCCCGCCTGAGCGTCGGCGGGGCGTGGATGACGGCGCTGGAGCTCTCCGGCGACGAGGAGAAGCTGACGGACGGCCTGCTGTATACCGCCCGGCAGTTGAAGGCGTGCTGCCGACGGCGGAGCGAGGGGCAGCGCCAGTCGGCAAAGCTGTGGGCGGCAGGGATGCTGTCGGCGGCGGGACTTCTGATCATTTTACTGATTTGAGGATGACAATATGGATGTGGATCTGATCTTCAAAATCGCGGCCATCGGGATCCTGGTGGCGGTGCTGAATCTGATACTGGTTCGCTCGGGCCGGGATGAGCAGGCCCTGCTGACCACCCTGGCCGGGCTGATCGTGGTGCTGATGATGCTGCTGCAGCAGATCAGCGACCTGTTCGACCTGGTGAAGCGGCTGTTTTCCCTGTAATGGATACGGCGGCCAAGGTGGCGGTGGTGTGCCTGATGGGCACGCTGCTGGCGGCGCTTCTGAAAAAGACAAGCCCCGACATGGCGCTGCTGCTGGCACTGGCGGTGTGCGCGGCGGTGCTGGCGGCGCTGTGCCGCGGGCTGGAGGAGGTCATGGCCTTCCTGCGGCAGCTTCTGGCGTGGGGCGGACTGTCCGCCGAGCTGTTCGTCCCGCTGCTGAAGACCGTGGGCATCGCCCTGGTCAGCCGCACCGGCGGCGCGCTGTGCCGGGACGCGGGGGAGGGTGCCATGGCGGGTCTGGTGGAAACGGCGGGCGCCTTCGCCGCCGTGCTGGTGGCGCTGCCCCTTTTCCGGGCGGCGTGGCAGATGCTGGAGGGACTGCTGTGAAAAAAGGGTTCATAACCGCCGTTATTGGGGTCTGTATCCTGGGTTTATGTACCGTTTTTGCCTGGGCATCCCTGCCGGAAAACGTGGACGACGCCCTCTCGCCCGATGCCCGTGAGCTGCTGGAGCAGTTGGACGGCGATACCCCCGACAGCGGCACGCTGTCCGCCGGGACGGCGAAGCTGTGGGAAAAGGCCTGGACGCTGCTGACGGCGGAGGTGCGGGGCAGCGTCCATGTGATGGTGGTGCTGCTGGGCACGGTGCTGCTGTACGGCGTGGCGGAGGGCAGCTTTCAGGCGGCAGGCCATCCCCTGATGGCCAACTTCACGCCCCTGGCCTTCGTGCTGGTGATCACCATGACGGCGGCGGGGGACGTGCAGACCATGATCGGCTCCGGCACGGAGACCATGGAGCAGCTGGACGTGCTGGGCAAGGCGCTGCTGCCCACCCTGGCGGCGGCGGTGGCGGCCAGCGGTGGTATCGTGTCGGCCTCCGCGCGGCAGGTGGCCACGGTGTTCTTCTCCAATCTGCTGCTGACGCTGATCCGCAATGTGCTGCTGCCGCTGGTGTACTTCTATGTGGCGGCGGCCGCCGCAGGCGCCATGCTGCCGGGGGAGCCGCTGAAGCGGATCGCCGCCGGGATCAAGAAGGTGGTCACCTGGGCGCTGACCGGCTCATTGGTGCTGTTTACCGGCTACCTGACGCTGACCGGCGCGGCGGCCACCTCGGCGGACGCCCTGACGCTGCAGATGACCCGGACAGTCATCTCCACGGCGGTACCGGTGGTGGGCGGCATCATCTCCCAGGCCAGCGGCAGCGTGTTGGCCGGAGCGGGGCTGCTGAAAAATTCCCTGGGCGTGCTGGGATTGCTGGCGGTGCTGGCCACCTGTCTGACGCCCTTTCTCCGCATGGCGGTGCAGTACCTGCTGTACAAGGTGACGGCCTTTCTGGCGGCTACCGCGGGAAACGGCACGCTGGTGGAGCTGATCGACGCCCTGGGCAGCGCCTTCGGCCTGGTGCTGGGCATGGTGGGAAGCTGCGCCCTGCTGCTGTTGATCTCTATTACCTCTTCTGTATCGGTGGTGATCCCATGAGTGTTTTCCGGACATGGCTCTTCGGCATCGTGGCGGCGGCCATGGTGCTGTCCATCCTCTACGCGCTGCTCCCCAAGGGGGCGCTGCTGACGGTGGCAAAATGCACTGGCGGGCTGATCATGCTGCTGGTGGTGATCCGGCCTCTGCTGGCGCTGGATCTGACGGGCGTACACACGGACTATGAGGCGTGGCAGCGCACCATCCAGCAGCAGACCGACGACTACGCCGACGCCAACCGCCAGGAGATGGCGGCCATCATACAACAGGAGACCGCCGCATATATTTCAGAAAAAGCGGCGGCGCTGGGGCTTGCGTGCCACCCGGAGGTGACGTGCGCCCTTCGCGACGGCGTGCCGTTTCCGGCGGAGGTGACCATGGATATCCCCAAAAACGCGGCGCTGGCCCGGATCATCGCGGAGGATCTGGCGATCGGGACAGACTGCCAGCACTGGCGGGAAAGGGAGTGAGGCATATGGCGGGAGAGAAGCTCATATCCTATGTAAAAAAGTACAAATTCGTGGCGCTGGTGGCGCTGGTGGGCATCGTACTGATGCTGCTGCCCTCCGGCGGCCAGGAGGAGAAAACAGCCGCGGAGCCTGTCAACGTGTCGGAGGGCTACTCCCTGGCGGAGACGGAGCAGCGGATGGAACAGGTGCTGGGCCGCATCCGGGGCGTGGGCCAGGTGCAGGTGATGCTGACGCTGAAAAGCGGCTCGTCGCTGCAGCTGGCGGAAAACCGCAGCGACAGCCTGCGGGACAGCGAGGTGCAGCGGGACCGGGACGTGGTGACCCTGAACCGGGGCAGCGGCTATGAGGACGTGGTGGTGACGGAGCAGACCTACCCCGTCTATCAGGGCGCGGTGGTGGTATGCCAGGGCGCGGGGGACAGCGGCGTCCATCTGGCGGTGGTGCAGGCGGTGTCGGTGCTGACGGGACTGGGCAGCGATAAGATCACGGTGGTGCAATGGAAATAAAAATATAGAGCGGTAAGCAGGAGGGCAATGACATGAAGGTGCAGTGGAAGAAGAACTGGAAGCGTCCGGCGGTGGTGCTGGCGGTGCTGGTGCTGGTGGGCGCGTCGGTGTATCTCAACTGGCGGTATGCCGGAAACGTGGCGGAGACCGACAAGATCCTGGGCCAGGCCACGCTGGTCAACGAGAACGGCCAGGGCGTCACGGTGACGGATGACGGGGCGGTCGCCGCCGGCGAGAACGACTATTTCGCCACGGCGCGGCTAAGCCGCCAGCAGGCGCGGGACAGCGCCATCAGCATGCTGCAGGAGGCGGAGATGGACGAAAACGCCGCCGAGGAGGTGTGCAACGAGGCCAGCCAGACCCTGCAGGTGCTGGCGGGGTACACGGTGGCCGAGGCTCAGATCGAGAATCTGGTGACGGCCAAGGGCTACGCCGACTGCGTGGTGTTCATGGGCTCGGAATCCTGCAGCGTGGTGGTGGACGCCGGTGAGAACGGCCTGGAGGCCCAGGACGTGGCCAAAATCAAGGACATCGTCATCAACGAGACCCAGTACACCGCCGGACAGATCAAGATCATGGAGGCGGATTGAGAGGCACCCTGCGGGCGCAGAGGTACCATAAATGTTGCAGAGGCGGACAGGATCGTCCGCCTCTGCAAATGCTTTGCCGGGGTACGCCGCACACCGATCCTTTTCGGATGCTTTTTGATTGCATCGTCTCGTTTATTACGGTATAATGATATTGTGATAAACGAAACGCGTAAAGGGAGACGATACACGCCATGACGTTCCTTCAGCATTACAACTCCCCGCTGGGCGGTATTCTGCTGGCGGCGGATGAGATCGGCCTGACCGGCCTGTGGTTCGATGGGCAAAAATACTTTGCCCGTGATCTGCCCGCGGAGCATGTGGAGCAGAACACCCCCGTTCTCTCGGAAGCCAAGCGCTGGCTGGACATCTACTTTACCGGCCGGGAGCCGGATTTTACGCCGCCGCTGCACCCCATCGGCTCCGTATTCCGTCAGGCAGTATGGGAGATCCTTTTGCAGATCCCCTATGGGCAGACCACCACCTACGGCGAGATCGCACGGCAGCTTGCCGCAAAGCTGGGCCTTCCCCGGATGTCCGCACAGGCGGTGGGCGGTGCGGTGGGGCACAACGAGATATCCATCATCATTCCCTGCCACCGGGTGGTGGGCACCAACGGCAGCCTGACCGGGTACGCCGGAGGGATCGACAAAAAGGTGAAGCTGCTGGAGCTGGAGCATACCGATATGACGGAGCTTTTCGTACCGGAGAAGGGTGCTGCGCTTTGATACACAGGCCGGACAGCCAACCATACTTCTATCATCGAAGGAGAAGTACATATGAACATCGCAGAGATCATGAAAAAGATGATCGATTTTTCCGACAGCAATATCCACGACATCGACCACTTCATCCGCGTGTGGACGTATGCCAAAACCATTGGCGAGCTGGAGAGCCTGGACGCGGAGACGCAGTATATCCTTGAGGTGGCCGCCATCACCCACGACATTGCCTGCCCGCTGTGCCGCGAGAAGTACGGCAGCACCAACGGAAAGCACCAGGAGACGGAAGGTGCGCCCATGGTGCGGAACTTTCTGCGGGATACCGGCCTGACAGACGCACAGATCGACCGGGTGGCGTTCCTGGTGGGGCATCATCACACCTTTACCGACGTCCGCGGCAAGGACTATCAGATCCTGCTGGAGGCGGACTATATCGCCAACGCCTCCGAAAACGGTTATGAACGCCGCAGCGTGGAGAACTTTATCCATAAGATCATGCGGACGGAGAGCGGCAAGGCCCTGGCCAAAGCGGTTTTCCGCGTCTGAGTGGCAAAGGAGCATCTCACGAAGCGTACAAAAAGGACTGACACGTTTGCGTGTCAGTCCTTTTTGCATAGGTATGAAATTTGGAAGAGAAAAGAGAGGGTCGTTTGTGTCGCTGCCTTACGCGGCGGCGTGAGCGCGGCGGGCGGTGCGCTCCTCGTAGTCCAGCTCCAGCAGGCCGGCCTTACCGGCGGCCCAGGCGGCCACGGCGCCGAACACCACAGGCAGATAGTAACCGGCCTGACGGATAGGCTCGTCAGCGGCGGTCATCAGGAAAGAGGTGGCGACCACCAGAACGAGAGAGACGATAGCGGTCAGGATGTAAGCATTGATGTTCTTCATGGCAGATTCCTCCTCAAAGAATGTTTTTGTATTTTGGTGGATTGGGGTTGTTTTCCTTTTGTGATTATATCGTAGAATATTTAACAGGAAAAGTAAAGCTATGGAATGTTATAATAGACATCAGTAAAACTAACAGAAAACGGCAAAACAATCCTGCACATGACTGAAACGTGAAAGCTGTGGGTACTTGAAAAAGTCGGAGCAACACATTATAATTTGAGTGTATAAGAAGAGCAATACGCCTTTGACGGATGCGTGGAAGGCCATACCGGAATACAAGCAAGGAGGACAAAGACCATGACAAGAGCTTATGAGCGGCTGCTGCGGTACGCGGCCATCGACACAGGCAGCGACGAGACGTCGGCGGTGACGCCGTCCTCGCCGGGACAGACGGTGCTGGCGGAAAAGCTGGCGGCGGAGCTTCGTGAATTGGGCGTGTCGGACGTATATGTGGATGAACACGCCTATGTCTACGGCAGGATCCCCGCCGCGGCCGGGTACGAGAGCCGCTGCCGCGTGGGCTTCATCGCCCACCTGGACACCAGCACGGATGCCTGCCACGGCGCGGCGAAGCCCCAGGTCATCGAAAACTATGACGGCGGCAGCATCCCGCTGGGCAGCAGCGGCCTGAAGCTCACGCCGGAGAGCTTTCCCCATCTGACCACCCTGAAGGGCAAGACCCTGATCACCACCGACGGCACGACGGTGCTGGGCGCGGACGACAAGGCGGGCGTGGCGGAGATCATGACCATGTGCCAGCGCGTCCTTGCCGGCGACATGCCCCACGGCACGGTCTGCGTCTGCTTCACGCCGGACGAGGAGATCGGCCACGGCGCCGCCCTGCTGGATCTGGAGCGCTTCGGCGCGGAGCTGGCCTATACGGTGGACGGATCGGTTCCCGGCGAGGTCGAGTATGAGACCTTCAACGCCGCGCGGGCCAAATGGCAGATCCACGGCGTGTCCGTCCATCCGGGAGAGGGGAAGGACACCATGCTCAACGCCGCCCTGGTGGCGACGGAGATCAACGGCATGCTGCCCGGCAACGAAACACCCCGTGAGACGGAGGGCCGCCAGGGCTTCTATCACCTGATGCAGATAGAGGGGACCGTCACGTCGGCCACGCTGGACTATATCATCCGCGACCACGACGCCGGGCGCTTCGCCCAGCGGAAGCAGCGGATGGCGGAGATCGAAGCGGCCATCAATGCCAAATATGGCGCGGGGACGGCCGAACTGACGGTGCAGGAGCAGTACCGCAACATGGCGGAGGTCATTCAGCAGTATCCCCAGGTGCTGGACAACGCCCGCAAGGCTATCCGGAGCGTGGGCTGTACCCCTGTTTCCAACCCTGTCCGCGGCGGAACAGACGGCGCCCAGCTGTCCTTCCGGGGCCTGCCGTGCCCCAATCTGGGCACCGGTGGCTATGCCTTCCACGGCCCCTATGAGTACGCGGTGGCGGAGGAGATGGATCTGGTGACGGATATCCTGACCGCCATCGTAGCGGCATACAGCGCGATCAACTGAATATGCGGGGGCGCATCCGCAACGCCCATGATACAAGACCGTCCCTGAAAAAGACAGGGGCAACTGCCATGACCTACAACTTTGACGAGATCATTGACCACTGTATCTTCGGTAGTTCCTGTGATCCTGCGCTGAAAAAATGCCTGCCTGAGATCGGCGGACGCAAAAGGGAACTGACACGCATTTTGCGTGTCAGTTCCCTTTTGCGTATAAAGTGCGGCAGTCGGATATTGTATCCGCGGCAATAAAGGTGTATAATAGAACAAACAACAGCCCCCGGTATGCGGCGTGCATTTTAAGAGGAGGATCCCAACATGAAATTCCAGATTGTAGACGCATTTACTGACCAGATCTTCGGCGGCAACCCCGCAGGCGTCATCCTGCTGCCGGAGGGCGCGGATTTCCCCGCCGACGAGACCATGCGGCAGACTGCGGCGGAGCTGCGCTATTCCGAGACTGCCTTCATCAAGCCCCTGGGCGGTAAACACTTTCAGATCCGCTACTTCACCCCCGCTGCGGAGGTGGAGCTGTGCGGTCACGCCACCATCGGCAGCTTCCACGCTCTGCGGGGCATGGGCCTTGTGGCTGACGGAGACAGCTGCATCAACGAGACCCTGTCCGGCACGCTGGAGATCGTGGTGGGCAAGGACGCCATCCTGATGGACATGGCCAAGCCCCAGGCCTTCGAAAGCCTGGACACGCCGGAGCAGCTGGCGGAGCTGTATCAGGTCATGGGCCTGTCCCACAAGGGACAGGACGCTGTGGTCGAAAGAGCAGAGCTGTCCCTGCTGCCTCGGAAGGTCTCTACCGGTCTGACGGACATCATGATGCCTGTGGCCAACGAGGCGGAGCTGGAGAAGATCGCCCCCGACTTCCCGGCTCTGACGGAGCTGTCCCGCAGGTATAACGTGGTGGGCGTCCACTCCTTCACCGTCAACACCGCCGACGGTCTGATCCACGCCCGGAACTTCGCGCCGCTGTACGACATCGACGAGGAGGCCGCCACCGGCACCTCCAACGGTGCGCTGGTGTACTACCTGTACCTGAACGGCCTCGTTGCGCTGGACAAGGTGTACACCGTGGTGCAGGGCGAGAAAATGGGCCGCCCCTCCCGCATCTCCGCCCAGGTCACCCTGAAGGACGGTCAGCCCTTCGTGAAGGTGGGCGGACCCGCCGTGACCCTGGCTCAGGGCGAGATCGCGCTGTAATGCATTGGATGCGCTGCGGCGGTGAAAATGTACCGGCAGGGCAGCAGGGGGGCCGGTCCCGGCGCGTCAGAGGAATCGCAGATCCCTTTTCAAGCCGTGGCCTGCCGCTGCGGCGCAGAACATTGCAGGCGGTCAAGCGATTGGCTTTGACTTGCAATTTTCCGGCCATTCCCGTATAATGCTCACGGTATGGTCAATACCGCTTTACCGCAAGATCACTTTCTGGAATAGGAGGTACACACCATGCGCATCAACTGGTTCAAGGACGAAAATAATCTGATCTATATCAACGGCGAGACCCAACTGGCTGAGCTGGAGAAAACGCTGCACTTCCCCGGGCTGGAGGAGGCGGCCAACGAGCTGCGGCAGCATCCCACGGCGGAGGGCTTCACCATCAAGGGCCCGAAGCGTACCAGTGGCCGGCTGTTCGTGCCGGATCTGGCCTTCGGTGAGCACATCGAGATGGGGGAGAACATCTTCTTTTTCATGGGCGAGATGCAGGAGTGCTACGTCATCTACTGGCCCGGCGCACCGGTGGCGAAATAAGACATGAGGGACAGCTTTGGCTGTCCCTTTTTTATAGAAAAACCGCGCCCGGTCACAGGGCGGTGTGACCGGGCGCGGTTCGAGGGGAGGATACCCTCATGATGGAAAAGATTGGGTACAGATAGGGGGATTTATCTGACTCTCAGCCGGGGATAGCGGCGTCGCAGTGCCGCCAGCTCCGCGCTGTCATCGCCCAGGGAAAGGGCCCGGTCGATGTAGGCCAACGCCGCGTCGGACATGGGATGGTCGCCCCGGGCGCCGCAGGAGATGCAGTAATAGCACCCGCTTCGGTATACCACGCTGCTGCTGCCGCACAGGGCGCAGCGGACGGTCTTTACAGGCGCAGCCATGGTTCATGTCCTCCGTTTCGTAAGCTGTACACAGCATACCACGAAAGTTCGCATTTGTAAAACGCATCTTTGCTATTGATTCCATGAGCACCCGTCATGTATAATGGACGGTATCGACAACAGCGAGGTGGTTCCCATGAGCATTTCCAAGTATCAGGTATTTTTGAAGGTGGTTTCCTGCGGCACCTTTACCAAGGCGGCGGAGGCGCTGAATTTCACCCAGTCCGGCATCAGCCACGCCATCACGTCGCTGGAGAGCGAGCTGGGCATCACCCTCCTCAGCCGTAACCGGGGCGGCGTGGTGCTGACGGCGGATGGCCGGGCGGTGCTGCCCAAGATCGAGAAGCTGTGCGCCGCCCACCACGCTCTGATGCAGACGGTGGAGGGCCTGAAGGACATGGACAGCGGCCTGGTGAAGATCGCCACCTTTTCCAGCGTGTCGGCCCAGTGGCTGCCCCGTATTCTGAAAAGCTTCGGAAAGCTGTATCCCAACATTGAGTTCGAGGTGGTCACCGGCGATTTTTACGACCAGATCGAGAACTGGATCGTCACCGGCGCGGTGGACTGCGGCTTCCTGCGGCTGCCGTCGGTGAAGCGGCTGCAGACCTACGCCCTGCACCGGGACGAGCTGCAGGTCATTGTGCCCTGCGACCATCCTTACGCGGACAGTGAGCCCTTTCCCAAAGAACTGCTGGCGTCGGAGCCGTTTATCCAGCTGGAGGAGGGCGACGACTATGAGATCATGGCGGCCTTCGACGAGATGGGCATCCGGCCCAACGTGAAGTATGTGGCCCGGGAGGATCGGACGATCCTGTCCATGGTGTCGGAGGGGCTGGGCATCAGTCTCCTGCCGGAGCTGATGGTGCGGCACAGTCCCGCGCCCGTCACCGCCTGCCGCCCGCCCATGACCTTCCACCGCACCATCGGCATCGGCGTGAAGGACGAAAAGGCGCTGTCCAACTCCACGCGGCTTTTTGTGGACTATGTGCGGACATGGGTGGCGGCCAACGGGGACAAATAACGGTGCGCGCGTGATGCAAAAGCACAATTTGCATCAAAATGCATTAAAATAGCGGTAAAAAGCGCAAAAAACGAAGCCTTTTAGGCTTCGTTTTTTGCGCTTCCCGCACCGATCCCGCCACCTGAGGTGTGGGGGTCAGGAGGCGTTCAGCAAGGTGATGCCGTCGATCCGCAAGTTGAAATAAGGGGCGGAGCGGAAGGTGGATTCGGCAAAGTATCCGTCTACAATCACTTCTGTACCGGGGGAATGATCATCGCCGGGAACCACATTTGTCCGGTAAGAGGTGACGGTTTCTCCGTTCACAGTGAAGGAAGCGCAGTCAAATACATGGATATCACCAGTGTACCACGCGGGGGCTGCGGAAACAACGGTGTTTTACACGAAATTCCGCATCTTGTTTTGCGCTTTCGGCAAAATGCGCCATGCCGTAAACAGCAGAAAAGGACACCCTATGGTGTCCTTTTCTGTATGTTCAGTTTCCCTTTACGATTTTCCGGTATTCGTTGGGCAGCAGTCCCGTGCTCTTTTTGAACAGCTCGGCAAAACGGCTGGAGGTGGTGTAGCCGATCATCTGGGCGATCTGGCCCATGGTGAAGTCCGTGTCGATCAGCAGATGCTCCGCCTGGCTCATGCGGCGGCCCTGGATGTACTGGGTGACGCTGCACCCCAACTGCCGCTTGAAGCAGCTTTTCAGCTTGCTCTCGCTCATGCAGGCGATGCTGGCCAGCCGCTCCAGGGGGATGTCGAAGGCGTAGTGGTCGGCGATGTAGCTGACCACGTTCTGCAGCCCCGCCATATCCTGCGCCGACAGGGGCCGCTCGTGCCGCTGGCTCTGCCGCTTGTCCACCACCAGGGCGATGGCCTCCGTCACCTTGGCCTCGTAGAACAGCGCCGCGGCCATGCCCTCGCCCCGGTAGTTCTCGATCTCGAACAGCAGCCTGGACATGGCGGGAAAGTCCGCCGCCTGATCCACGCTCTGAAAGGCGGCGGGCAGGTTGAAGTAGTCGTCGGGGTACTGCTTTTTCAGAAAGTCCTCGTAGTAGGCCGGCAGGATCTCGATGCCCACCGCGTGGATGGGGATCCGCTTGTGGATCAGCGCCCGGTATCGCTGCCTGCCGCCCACGATGGTCTGGATATCCCCCGCCGACAGGCGGCGGTAGGGGTTCAGCTCCTCGCCGGAGATGGAGTCGTACCGCTGGATGCTGATGCACTCGGGGATGTCCATGTCCAGGCAGCAGTCCTCGTGAAAATAAAAATCGTGGATCTTGATGTCAAACAGCTCCTGCTTGGCATACAGCCAGTAGTAGCCGCCGCCGATAGCGGGCGCGATCTCCCAGCAGCTTCCCGCCCGGCTGAACTGGGCGGGGCAGGGGACAGGCCGGAAATGATTCTGCGCCAGCATGGGGTGATAGTAGTCCGTCAGGATCTTGCTTTCCATAGTGCTCCTTGCAACGATCAGACAATTCTTTGCAACGATTGGACGGCCTTTGCCGCCGGAGGTTGCGCAAGCTGTCATAGTGTGGTATTTTTCCTCTTGGTTAGCGAACTCTAACCGCAGTATAGCAAAAGACCAGTGAAAAGTCAAACCATCCATTCATCGCAAAGGAGAAAATCACCATGCAAACGACTGTAAAAAAAGGACTGACCGTCAAGGATCTGGTGACCGTGGGCATCTTTTCCGCCCTGTTTCTGGTGTTCGCCCTGGTGGGCGGCATCTTCTTCGCCCCCAACCCGGTGCTGACGTTCTATATGCCCGTGGGCAGCGCGCTGCTGTGCGGCCCCGTGTATCTGCTGATGCCGTCAACGGCGCACGGGGCTTCTGGCCGGGGTTCTGGCCGGGGTTCTGGCAGCTTCTGGTGATTCTGTCGGTGATGAACCTGATCGACCGCTTTCTGGTGGACGACTGGTGGGTGGGCCACACCAGGGCGTGGACGATCCCCGGCACTGAGGACATGAAGCCCTATATCACAGGGCAGGACAAAAAGCGCAAGTGGCTGTTCGGTACCGTGGGCATGGTGGTGATCGCCGCGGTGCTGGCCGGTGTGATGGCCCTTCTGGTGCGGTGAGGCACCGCGCGGCATAAAAGGATCAGGACGCCCTGCACCGCAGGGCGTCCTGGTTTTTTTGTGGGGGTCAGGAATTGATGAGAAGTGTAATACCGTCGATATGCAGATCAAAGTAAGGGGCGGAGCGGAAGGTGGATTCCGCGAAATAACCGTCTACAATGACCTGCGTATCGAGCGAGTAGTTAGGATCGTAATCTACGTCTGCCCAGTAAGAGGTCACTTTGCTGCCGTTTACGGTAAAGGTAGAACAGTCAAACACATGAAGCTCACCGGATTCCAGCTTGGCAACGGCGGCCTTGATGGCTTCGGCGGTGCCGGCGGCGGCAACGGCGGTGTTCAGCTCAGTCAGAACCACGCTGCCGGTGGACAGGGTGCCAGTCCAGTCTGTGTCAATGGCGTCGCCGTTCTGGACACATCGGATGGCATATTCCATGTAAGGCGTCCAGTTGATGCGGGAGGAAACGATGTAGGTGTTGGGTGCGAGATCCAGATTGCAGCTATCGCAGGCAACATTAGGTACACCGGCGTTTTCGCAGGCAACCGGTGCGCCCATGGAGCTAGAGGTCTGGCTGATGAGCTTGCAGCCGCGGGCAATCAGCGTTTTGGCGGCCGTCTTTTCTAGCTGCTCGTCGTACCAGCAATAGGTGTAGGCTACATCCATGGTGACAGTGGGGCAGACAGAGCGGGCACCCAGGAAAAAGGCGGTATAGGCGGAAACGACCTCACTGTAATCGAAGCTGGCAACAAAGCCGATCTTCGCCTCTGCTGCTGTGAATTTACCGGCGGCGATCATTTTGTTCAGCTTCATACCGGCGGCGATGCCCGTCAGGTAACGGCCATCATAGATGGACGCAAAGGCATTGTGATAGTTTGACAGGCCCTCGGTATGGGCACGGGTGCCGGAGAAATGGCAGAACTGCACATCGGGGTATTCTTTGGCGGCATCCATCATGTATGTCTCATAGCCAAAGCTATTGCCGAAAATGATGTTGCATCCGGCATCAACTAACTCAGCGGCGATATTGCTGAAATCTGAATCCTCGGGAATGTTAGTTTTCAAAATGTAGTCGTCCTCGGTCAGTCCAAGGTTGGCGATAGCGGCTTTGGCATCGTTGATAAAGCAATAGCCCGGTACGGAGTATTCGTCGCTCACGCAGATAAAGCCGATTTTTACCTTGTTTTTATCGTTGCCGGGCAGATCGTTGACGCTCAGAAGCCCGCTGGCGACTTCATAGAGGATCTGCAGGTCATAAATATTGATCTGGCCATCCTTGTTCAGATCGGCGGCGGCCTGGAACTGTTTCTCTGACAATGAGCCGTCCTGCTCACCGGTGATCAGGTACTCATACAGGCAGTTTACGTCCGTGATGTCAATGCCGTCGGTGCCGTTGATATCGCCGACGGACACCTCTTCTGTGACCTCCGCTGCCCAGGCCGGTACCGGCAACAGAGACAGCAGCATCAATGCCACCAGAAGTATGCTTGCGATACGTTTTCTCATATACTCTCCTCCTGTTTTCCTCTGGTGAAATTCCCCGTGGATTCGTTATATTTCACATGGTATAGTTTACCATATCCGGCACAGGGGGACAATGGCATTTTGCACGAAATTCCACGCTTTATTTTGCCCTTTTGGACAAACACGCCTTGACAATTTCCGCCGGGGGCATTACAATAGCACCAAAAGACGGTTAGATTGCGCTAACCGCTTTTCTTTGACAAAGAGTTAGGCGATGCTAATCGCCGGAGACCGATACAGGAGGGCAACGCCATGTCCAAGAAAGCGACCGAGTTCCAGAAGAAGGAAATGAGCAAAATGTACCGGGGCAAGGAGATCTTCAAGCCGCTGAACACCGGCTGGATCGACGAAAATGTGGCCTGTGTCCGGGAGTGGGTGGCCAACATCTTCTTTTACCGGAAGGGCGAGACCACCATCATGATCGACGCGGGGTACAACTATGACCCGCTGGCGGAGAAGATGGGCTGGCTGGGCATCGACCCGGCGTCCATCCGCCATATCCTGATCACCCACCAGGACACCGACCATGTGGGCGCGGTGGAGGCCGACAGCCCCGGCCTGTTCCGGAACGCCACGCTGTATGTGGGCGAGACCGAGAACAGGTACCTGACCGGCCAGGTGCGCCGGAAGGTCATCTATCATCTGTACAAGCTGCCCCAGGTGACCATCAACAATAAAAAGGTGCTGCTGCAGGACGGGCAGGTGTTTGACATCGACGGCATCAGGATCGAGTGCTTCCTGGTGCCGGGCCATACCTGGGGCCATATGGTGTATCTCATCGACGACAAGTATCTCTTCACCGGCGACACCATCTGGTTCGGCGCCGACGGCGGGTACAGCTTCATCTCCGCTCTGGCGGAGGATAACAAGCTGGCCGTCCGGTCACTGGCGGCGCTGGAGGAGAAGCTGGAAAAGCGGGGGCTGCGGCCGCTGTTCATCACCGGCCACACCGGCTGGACGGACAACTTCGCCTTCGCCTTTGCCCACAAGGAGCAACTGTGCTCTCCCTTCGGCAAGCGCGTCCACGACCCCAACGCCCCCTATGACGCCTATGACGAGTCCGACGACACCGAGGCTGGGGCCAAGAGCGGCTATCTGAAGGGTGTGGGCAGATGAAGGACAGCCAGCTGCAATCTGACCGCACCTGCCATGTGCTGTACTCCAGGCCCTGCAAGAGGAAGATCCGGCAGAAGATCGCCCTCCACTATCCGCGGGAGCGGCGGGAGGCGGTATGGGAGCAGGTGCAGCGGCAGTATGTGGACTTTCTCTCCGACTGGCGCACCGATCTGGGCGGGAAGAAGAACTTCCACAACGGCGCGGGCGGCACCTATGACTGCATCGCCATCCTGAGCTACTATGTGGTCTGTAAGGCGGTGACCTCCTTCCGGGAGATCGAGGAGATGGAGGAGAACCTGATCCTGCCCGCCTTCCGCAGGCTGAACTTCGTGGACTGCAACAAGCCCTTCTGGCGCAGGCTTATGTACAAGGCATTCGCCTCGGCCAAGGTGGGCTGCGACAGGTGGCACGATTATGAGATGGCGGTGGCCCCGTATGAGGAGGGCAAGCCCATCTATTATGAGTTTACGGCGTGTCCCGCGGCGGAATTCGCCATCAAGAACGGGCTGACGGACATCATGCCCGCTCTGTGCAACGTGGACTATGTGTCCATGGAGCTGATCCACGCGCGGCTGGTGCGCACCACCACCTGCGCCAACGGCTGCAAGTGCGACTACACCATCTGCGGCGACCGGGATGACTATCTGAAAGAGCATCCCGAATACCGGGATGAGGCTGGCTATCGGAGGAATGTATGAAATACCATATCGAAAAAAACACCGTACAGGAGACGCTGGTGATCCCTCTGTACGGGCGGAAAATGTGCTCGACGCTGTATCCCCGGCTGTTCTATGATGAAACGGCCATCCGGCTGATGGATGAGATTGACTACGACTTTACCCTGCTGGAGAAGAAGTCCAAAAGCCTGATGCAGCGCTTCGGCTTTCTGGAGGCGGCCATGCGGCAGAATGACCTGGCCTGGGAGGTGCGGGACTATCTGGCCAGCCATTCCGACGCAGCGGTGGTCAACCTGGGCTGCGGGCTGGACAACACCGGCCGGAGCTGCGACAACGGCAGGTGCAGGATCTACAATCTGGACTTTCCTGACGTGATCAGAGTGCGCGACGAGCTGCTGCCCGCCGGAGAGCGGGAGGAGAACATCCTCTGCGACCTGAACGACACCGGGTGGTTCGGGAAGATCGACGCGTCCAATGGCGTGGTGTTCTTCGCGGCGGGGGTGTTCTACTACTTCCTGACGGAGCAGGTCAAGGCGCTGGTGCAGGCCATGCACGCCGCCTTCCCCGGCGGACGGCTGGTGTTCGACGCCGCCAACCGCAAGGCGGTGAAGCTGATGCTGAAAACCTGGCTCAAGACCGCCGACATCCAGGATGTGGGGGCATACTTCGCCGTGGCGGACGCCAAAAAGGAGCTGTCCCCCTGGGCGCTGGGCATGCAGGTATCCAGCCGCGGCTACATGCTGGGCTATCATGACTTGAAGGATCCCTCTGTCAGCGGGTTCTTCCGCTTTCTGTCCCGCGTGGGCGACAACAGCATGAACATGCAGATCGTCCGTTTGGAATTCTGACAGCATAGAAAAAGACCTCCGGAGCTCCGGAGGTCTTTTTTATGTGCGGTTATTTGTTTTCGTCGGGCAGCAGGTCGGTCATGCTCTTGAGACTGATGCCCAGGGTGGACATATTGTGCAGCAGCGCGGAGGTGGTGGGCGGCAGAATACCCGCCACGCCCAGCACGATCAGCGAGAAGTTGAAGCCCACGATGAACCGGTAGTTCCGGTGGATACGGGCCATCAGCGCCTCGCCCAGCTTCCGCAGCGTCACCAGCTCGAAGAGATCCTCCGAGGCGATGGTGATGTCGGCGATCTCCCGGGCGATGGCCGCGCCGGTGGAGATGGCGATGCCTGCGTCGGCCTCCGACAGGGCGGGGGAGTCGTTGACGCCGTCGCCCACCATGATGACGGTGTGTCCGGCGGCCTTTTCCCGGCGGATGAACTCCGCCTTGTCCTCCGGCAAAACCTCCGCGAACACGGCGTCCACGCCTACCTGACAGGCCACGGCCTCGGCGGTTTTGCGGTTGTCGCCGGTCATCATGACCACCTTGGCGATGCCGCAGTCGTGCAGCGCCTGCACGGCGGCGCGGGCCTCCTTGCGCAGGGGGTCGAAGATACAGATGACGGCGGCCAGCTCTCCGGCGATGCACAGGTACAGATGGGAGTACGCCTCGGGCAGGCTGTCGAATTTCTCCTGCTCGCCCTCCGGCACACGGCAGCCCTCGTCCTCGAACACGAAGTGGGCGCTGCCGATCAGCACCGAGCGGCCCTCTACCATGCTGGAGATGCCGTGGGCTACCACATACTGCACCTGGGAGTGATACTCCTCGTGGGACAAACCCCGCACCTTGGCCTCATCCACCACGGCGTTGGCCATGGAGTGGGGGTAGTGCTCCTCCAGACAGGCGGCCAGCCGCAGCATATCCGGCTCCTTATAGTCGCCGAAGGTGACGATCCGGGCTACCTTGGGGGTGGCGTAGGTGAGGGTGCCGGTCTTGTCGAACACGATGGTGTCGGCCTTGGACACGGCCTCCAGGAAGCGTCCGCCCTTGACGGAGATGCGGTGGCCGCTGCTCTCCCGCATGGCGGACAGCACCGCAATGGGGATGGCCAGCTTCAGCGCACAGGAGAAGTCTACCATCAGCACCGCCAGCGTCTTGGTGATGTTGCGGGTCAGGGCATAGGTCAGCGCCGTGCCGCCCAGGGTGTAGGGCACCAGCCGGTCGGCCAGGCGGGCGGCCTTGTCCTCGGCGGTGGATTTCAGCTTCTCCGACTCCTCGATCATGTGAACGATGCGGTCATAGCGGCCGCTGCCGGAGGCTTTCTCCACCTGGACGACGCACTCGCCCTCCTCAGCCACGGTGCCGGCATACACATAGCTGCCGGGCCGCTTGGGCACGGGCATGGACTCGCCGGTCATGGAGGCCTGGTTCACCATAGCCTCGCCGGAGACCACCTTGCCGTCCAGGGGGATCATGCTGCCGGTGCGGACGATGACGCAGTCACCGGCCTTCACGTCGGAGACGGAGACCAGCACCTCGGTGTCGTTTACCTGAAGCCAGACCTTGTCCACGTTCAGGCTCATGGCCCCGGCCAGATCGGCCACGGACTTCTTGTGGGTCCACTCCTCCAGGATCTCGCCCAGCCGCAGCATGAACATGACGGAGCCGGCGGTGGAGAAGTCGCCCCGGGCGATGGACACCGTCACGGCGGTGGCGTCCAGCACCGCCACGGACAGCTTGCCGTGCCACAGTGCCTTCAGGCCCTCCTTGATGTACTTCACGGAGCGGATCACCGCCAGCGCCGAGGTGACGGGGAAGGGGAGGAACAGCCTGGAGATGCACCGCCGCACGACGGTCATGACCAGCTTATCCTCAAACTCCCGGTTCAGGGCGCGGGAGGTGTGCTCCGGCACCAGATCCATGGCCTCGGCCTTGGGGAAGGAAAAGGACGCCAGCGCGGCGATGACATCGCCGCGCTTTCCGGCATAGAGCACCACGGCGTCCTGGGTGCGGTCATAGACCTTCACCTCAGTCACGCCGTCAATGCCGCGCAGATAGTATTCCAGTACGTCCGCCTGGTGCAGCGTCATGTACCCGCAGTGCAGATGCACCCGCAGACGCCCGGCGGATTCGTGGAGAATGTTGCATTTCATAGCGGTTTCGCGTTACTCGGCGCTGGCTTCTTCCTTGGAAGTGTCCTCCACCACGGCGGCAGCAGCCTCTTCGACCCGCTGCTCGTTGATGGCCTTGGCGTCGGCGTAGATATCCTCGGCATTCTCGCGGACGGTGGTGACGGTCTCCATCACGCTGTCCTTGGCGCGCAGCACGGCGGCGGTGGTGTGGGTATAGACCTTCTTGGCGTCCTTGCTGCTGAGCATCTTGATACCGGCGGTGCCGAACAGCACACCGGCTGCGAACAGACCAAATTTCTTCATCATAGATTACCTCCTGAGCTGATAAATTCAGAGATTAGCATTCGCTAACCTTCACCCGTACTATATCACGAGGCAAGGGAAAAAATCAAGACTTTTTCATGAGAAAAATGACGAAAATCCCCCATTCTGCCAATCGTTTCCTTGACAATCCTGAACCTTCGCATTACAATAGCAGAAACGAGTTAGATACGGCTAACTTCAACAATAGCTTGCAAAGGGGGGAAGGTATATGAAACACCTTCATTTTGACATTGACCGGGACGGCTTTTACGGCGCTTATTGGACGGGCACGGCACAGAGCGACTGCGCCGTGATCGCCATGCTGGGGGACGACCCGGAGGACTATATGGCCCGCTCGGCGGTGAAGTGGCTGCTGAAGCAGGGGGTGAACGTGATGACCATGTCGCCGGGAAAGAAGGACTACGGCCACCACAACTATCCGCTGGAGCGGATCGAAACCGCCATCGCCTGGCTGAAGGCCCACGGAAACCGGAAGCTGGGCATCGCCGGCGCATCCACCACCGGCACGCTGGCCCTGACAGCGGCCTCCTACTTCCCGGAGCTGACGCTGACCATCGCCATGACGCCCAGCGACTTTGTGTGGCAGGGCTTCATGCAGGGGAAGAAGGACGGCTGCAAGGAGTGGCCTATCCCCGGCGAATCGCTGTTCTCCTATCACGGTGAGCCCCTGCCCTATATGCCCTTTTGCTATCCCCATCCCCAGTACTGGCAGGTCATCGCCCAGGAAACCAAGCAAGCCGGGGCGATGCTGGCGTCCCGGAAGCTGTTTGACGATTCGGAGGCAGCCCATCCCATCACGGAGGCGGAGACCATCCGGGTGGAGAACATCCAGGGCCATCTGCTGCTGATTGGCGCGGCGGACGATGTGCTGTGGGATACGGAAAAGTACATCCGCCGCATGGAGCGTCGTCTGGCGGAACGGCCCCACGCCTGCACCGTGGAGGCCGCCGTGTATGACCATGGCACCCATTTCGTGTTTCCGGAGGGGATGCTGAAAACCATGCTGCCGGTGGGCGCCGACCTGTTCGTGAAGCTGGCCTTCCGCGAGGCCAGGGTATTTCCCCGGGAATGTAAGGCGGCCCGCCTGGATATCCAGCGCCGGGTGGTCAAGGCCCTTGCGGACTGGCAGAAAAAATAAAGAATACGGGAAGCGGCAGCTTCCCGTATTTTCATCAGCAGGCGTCCTTGGCGTCCTCCGGCCAGTCGAAGGACATCCAGTCGGACACATAGTCCTTGACCTCCTCGATCCAGTCCAGATGCTTGGGGTGGCGGAAGAAGTCGTTCAACTGCTCCGGCGCGTCAATGTGCATGCGGATCATGATATCCGCGTTGGAGTCCCTTGCGGTGGCGCACCGGCTCACCTCTGCGTCGTGCAGGAAGGGAAGCTCCCATTCCAAATCCGCGTACACCTTGCGGCAATGGAAATAAAGGAGGGTCACGTCCGCGTCTTTCCTCAGCTTCAACAGAATATAATGTACCATTCAAAAGACCTCCTTCAAAAATAATAAAAGAAGATACCGCAAAATGTGTCGGTTGTCAAGTATTTTTTTGGCGTTTTATACAGAATGAATATATGCAATTTGTGCAAAAGATTCAAAAAATCGGGAAAACGGCGCTTTCATCCGGGAAAGTGCGAAAGAAATATGTTTATTTTTTCACAAAAAATTTTTTCAAAAAGGAAGCGGCACACATCGTGTGCCGCTTCCTTTTGTAGAGAGAAAATTTCAAGAGAGAAAAGAAATGGTGCAGTGATAGATTTTACGCGGCGGCGTGAGCGCTACGGCGGGCGGCGCGCTCTTCATAGTCCAGCTCCAGCAGACCGGCCTTACCGGCAGCCCAAGTGGCCACGGCGCCGAACACGATGGGCAGATATAAGCCTGCCTGACGGATGGGCTCGTCAGCGGCGGTCATCAGGAAAGAGGTGGCGACCACCAGGATCAGGGAAACGATCGCGGTCAGGACGTAGTTATTGAAGTTCTTCATGGTAAATTCCTCCTTGAAGTATTTTGTTATATGTGGGTGGTTTTGGGTTCCTTTGTCTTTGTGAGCATATAGTAGAATATTTAACAGGAAAAGTAAAGCTATGGAATGTGATAACGGATATCAGCAATACTGTTTGCTGTGCGCGGATTTTGCCGTGTGCCTTTTAAACTATCATAATTTGTCGAAAAATGGCGAAAAATCCTTGCGGCATGCGGATACGCCATGATACAATGGTTACAGCAGTATCCATATACAATATAAAGTTTGGGGGAGAGCATGATGAAACGATTCCTGGCATGGAGCCTCAGCTTGACAATGCTGATCGGCTTGAGCGGCACGGCATGGGCGGCCGGAGATATTTCCGGGGTTTTCTATGACACCGGTGAAACGATAACGGAGGCGCCAACATGGTCGCTGGACGAGGGTACCCTGACCGTCAGCGGCAGCGGCGAGATGAGCAGCTATACCGATGAGGAGCCTGCTCCGTGGCGTGAAAACGCCGCCGACATCCGGCGTGTGGTGATCGGAGATGGCATCACCGCCATTGGAAGCAAAGCGTTCCAGACGCTGAAAAATCTGGAGGAGGTCACCATTGCTGACAGCGTCGAGGTGATCGGAGGGGAAGCCTTCAACAGCTGCGAAGCCCTGCGCAGCGTTTCGCTGGGCCAGGGGCTGCGGGAGCTGGGAGAGGGCGCTTTCGGTTATTGCTTTGCTCTGACGGAGATCACGATTCCCGCCGGTGTCCGTCGGATCGGTCCACAGGCCTTCGTGGGTTGTACGGCGCTTACGCTGCACGTTGCCGAGGGGAACGAGAACTATTGCTGCGTGGACAATGTGCTGTTCAGCAAGGATATGAGCCGTCTTGTTTTCTGCTCCAATCAGAAGGTGGGCAGCTATACCGTGCCTGACAGCGTAACGGTTATTGAGAACAGCGCGTTTTACTACTGCACCGGTCTCCATAGCATTACCATTCCGGACAGCGTGACCGAGATCGGCGACGATGCCTTCAACCAGTGTGGCCTGCGGGAGATGACGCTGCCCGCGGGGCTGACCCGGATCGGGGAGAACCTGTTCTGGAGCAATTTTAATTTGACCCGGGTGACGATCCCGGAGGGCGTTGTCAGCATCGGCAGCTATGCCTTCACAAATTGTGATAGGCTTTCCGACCTGCGCCTGCCCGGCGGCCTGGAGACCGTTGGGGAATATGCCTTCAGCGGCTGCTGTTCACTGGAGGGCGTGGTACTTCCCGCCGGTATGAAAACGGTGGGGCCGTATGCCTTCAGTGATTGTCAGGCCCTGGAGGAGGTGGTGATCTCCGGCGGTGACACGGCGATCGACGCCGCGGCCTTTAGCGGCTGCGCTGTGCTGACGGTGTTGTACTATGGGGGAAGCGATGAACAGTGGACGCGGTGGCTGGCGATCAACAGCCAGGATGACTGGCATCCGCTGGCGGATGCCCAGGTGATCACCGGCTTTGCCGTGGGCAACCTGAACGGACAGGGCGAGGAGCCGGATGCAGCCGATGTGCAGTGCCTGTACGAATACCTGGCGACCGGTGAGATGACTGGCAGATATAAAGACAGTCCGATGGCCTTCGAGGCCGCCGCCAATGTGAATGGGGTCGGCGGCGTGGATGTCTACGATCTGCAGCGGCTGTATGAGCGCGCTGCGAAAATCGCATAAGCTTTGATCTGCGCCCGCGTACCGGTGAGGTACGCGGGCGTGTTTCCGTTTTGTCATTTGACAGCCGGGGCGTTTTCTGGTATGATGCTCTCCAACCATCTGAAAAGGAGACGTACTATGGAAAAATTCATTCCCTATGAGAAGCTCTCCAAGAAGGAGAAGCGCAGGCGTGACGCCATGATGCGGGGTACCTGGGGCGCGCTGAACCCGGTGACCCGGAAGAGTAAGAATCCCAAGGCGTATGACCGCCGGAAGGCACGGAAGTGGATCGACGATCCCTTGTCCGTGCCTTTTTTTGTTTCCGGGGAAATATCTCTTGCGTCCGGAATCACCCAGTAGTACAATAGGGAAAACAACTTTCAGGAGGACTGTCCTATGAAGCTTGCCCTTTGTCAGATGGCCATGAGCGACAACGAGAACGAAAATCTGACGCGCCAGCTTGCCGCCCTGCGGCAGGCCGCCCTTCACGGCGCGGAGCTGATCGTCTATCCGGAGCTGCAGCTCCATCGGTTCTTTCCCCAGTACGCGGGGCGTGATATGTCCGGAAAGCTGCTGACCACCGGGGATCCCATTATCCGGCAATTCCAGGACACCTGCCGGGAGAACCACATCATGGCGGCACCCAACTTCTATCTGCGGGAGCCCTCCGGCTGCTTTGACGCCACGCTGCTGATCGGCAGCGACGGCACGCTGCTGGGCCGCCAGAAGATGGTGCACATTGCTTAGGCGGCGCAGTTCTATGAGCAGGATTACTACACCCCCTCCGACGACGGCTTTCTGGTGTTTGACACGCCCCATGGGAAGATCGGCGTCGTGGTGTGCTTCGACCGGCACTATCCTGAGAGCATCCGCACCGAGGCGCTGATGGGGGCCGACCTGATCCTGATCCCCACCGCCAACACCGAGAGCGAGCCCATGGAGATGTTCGACTGGGAGATTAAGGTGCAGGCCTTCCAGAACAGCGTGGCCGTCGCCATGTGCAACCGCATCGGCAGGGAGGGGGAGATGGCGTTCTCCGGCCGGTCGCTGGTGACGGACGCCAACGGCGACACCATCGCCCAGGCTGGCAGCGGCGAGGAGCTGCTGTACGCCGAGGTGGACATGGCCGCTTCCGCCCGTATCCGTGCCGCGCGGCCCTATACCGATCTGCGGCGGACGGAGTTGTACCGGTGATGTCTGTTATCTAAAAAATTTATCAGCTCTCCTGACAAAAAGTCTTGTATTTTGACAAAAGGTGCGCTAAGATAAGGGTATCCACAGTTAAGATAGCTGTGTATCTGTAGAACTTATAAAGGAGAGACTTATCACATGGAGCGCATCTTCCACCTGAAGGAGAACGGCACCACCGTCAAGACGGAGATTCTTGCCGGTCTGACCACCTTCATGACCATGGCGTACATCATCGCCCTGAACCCCAATCTGCTGACCAACTTCGCCGTTGGCACCCCCCTCTGGAACGGCGTTTTCCTGGCCACCTGCATCGCCAGCGCCATCGGCACGGTGTGCATGGCCTTCCTGGCCAACAAGCCCTTCGTCATGGCGCCCGGCATGGGTCTGAACAGCTTCTTTGCCGTCATCGCCGGCAACGTGGCCGCCATGCTGAACACCGACTACACCAGTGCTTTCCAGGCGGTGCTGTGCATCATCCTGGTGGAGGGCATTGTGTTCCTGCTGTTGAGCGTGTTCAACATCCGCGACAAGATCGTGGACGCCATCCCTTTGGGTGTGCGTCTGGGCATCGGTCCCGCCATCGGTCTGATGCTGATGAACATCGGCCTGGGCTCCAACGTGGGCATCTATGCCGAGGGCAACGGCTACACCAGCCCCTTCTATGTGCTGCGTGACTTCTTCGGCGCCATGACCCCCAGCGTCATCAAGGATCACATGGGCGCGGAGTACAGCACCATGGTGCTGACCGTGGTCACCATGTTCATCGGCCTGTTCGTCATCATCCTGCTGGCCAAGAAGGGCGTCAAGGCCGCCGTTCTGGTGGGCATGCTGGTGGCCTCCGTCATCTACTGGGCGGGCAGCTTTATCTTCCTGCACACCAACCCCTTCGCCTCTCTGCAGGGCGCGTCCTTCCTGCCTCCCTTCCAGGATATGGTGAGCACCACGCTGTTCAAGTTTGACTTCACCGACTTCTTCCGCATCGGCTGGTTCACCGCCATCAGCCTGATCATCACCTTCTGCATGATCGACATGTTTGACACCATCGGCACCCTGGTGGGTACCGCTTCCCGCGCCGGTATGACCGATAAGGAGGGCAACATGCCCCAGATGAAGGAGGCCTTGCTGTCCGACGCCGTGGGCACCGTGGCGGGCGCCTGCTGCGGCACCTCCACCGTTACCACCTTCGTGGAGTCCGCCTCCGGCGTGGAGGCCGGCGGCCGCACCGGTCTGACCTCCCTGACCTCCGCGTTCATGTTCCTGGCCTGCATGTTCATCGCCCCCGTGGCCGCCATCATCCCCGCCGCCGCCACCTCCTCCGCCCTGATCTATGTGGGTATCCTGATGCTGCAGGGTCTGAAGAACGTGGACTTCGACGACCTGGATCAGGTGGTGCCCGTGTTCATCATGCTGCTGGCCATGCCCATCTCCGGCTCCATCGGCCACGGCATCGGTCTGGCCATGATCTCCTACACCGTCATCAAGGTGTTCTCCGGCAAGGCCAAGGACGTGTCCGCCCTGACCTATGTGATCACGCTGCTGTTCCTGGTGAAGTTCTTCGCCGTGGTGTAAGCGCGCCGATAACCGCATAAAACGCCCCCGCCTGATAGCAGGCGGGGGCGTTTTCATATGGCGGGAAAGGGGATCACAGCTTCATGGCCGCGGCGGATTCCTCCAGCTTGGCGATGAGGGAGCGGGCCTTTTCGGCCTTTTCCCGCTCGGCGTTCACCACGTTCTCCGGGGCGCGGGAGGTGAAGGACTCGTTGGCCAGCTTGGCCTCGATGCGCTTCAGGTTCTCCTCGGCCTTGGCCTTCTCCTTGGCGATGCGCTCCAGCTCGGCGGCGATGTCCACCAGCTCGGCCAGGGGCAGATAGATGTTGGCGTCGTGGGTCACCACGGTGACCATGCCCTTCAGGTCGGCGGGCGCCTGATCGGTGACGGTGACCTCACTGGCGTAGGCCATGCGGGTGATGAAGTGCTTGCCCACGGTATAGGTCTCGGGCCGCTTGGTCACCAGGATCATCTGGGCCTTCTTGGAGGGCGGCACGTTCATCTCGCTGCGGCGGGCGCGGACAGCGGTGATGGCGTCCTTGACGCACTCCATGTCGGACTCCGCCTGGGGGAAGTGGAGGCTCTCCTGATAGGTGGGCCACGCCGCGCGGATCAGGAAGTCGCCCTCGTGGGGCAGGGCCTGCCAGATCTCCTCCGTCAGGAAGGGCATGAAGGGGTGCAGCAGCTCCAGGATACGCAGCAGCACATAGCACAGCACGTTCTCGGCGGCCAGCTTGGCACTCTCGTCCTCGCCGTTCAGGCGGGTCTTGGTCAGCTCGATATACCAGTCGCAATAGGTGTCCCAGATGAAGTCATAGATCTTGGCGGAGGCCACGCCCAGCTCATAGGCGTCCATATTCTCGGTGACCTCGCGGATCAGGGTGTTCAGCTTGCTGAGGATCCACTTGTCCTCCAGCTCCAGCTTCTCGGGAAGCTGCACCTTGTCGATGGTGAGGTTCATCATAACGAAGCGGCTGGCGTTCCAGATCTTGTTGGCAAAGTTGCGCATGGCCTCGCACTTTTCCACGAAGAAGCGGGTGTCGTTGCCGGGGCTGTTACCGGTGATCAGGTTGAAGCGCAAGGCGTCGGCACCGTACTTCTCGGCCATCTCCAGGGGGTCGATGCCGTTGCCCAGGGACTTGGACATCTTGCGGCCCTTGTCATCACGCACCAGGCCGTGGATGAACACGGTCTTGAAGGGCTCCTTCTTCATCTGCTCCATGCCGGAGAAGATCATGCGGGCCACCCAGAAGAAGATGATGTCATAGCCGGTGACCAGCACGGAGGTGGGATACCAGTAGTTCAGGTCGGGGGCGTTCAGGTCGGGCCAGCCCAGGGTGGAGAAGGGCCACAGGGCGGAGCTGAACCAGGTGTCCAGCACGTCCTCCTCCCGGGTCAGATGGGTGCAGCCGCACTTCTCGCACTTGGTGGGATCCTGACGGCTGACGTTGATGTGGCCGCAGTCGTCGCAGTACCAGGCGGGGATCTGATGGCCCCACCAGAGCTGGCGGGAGATGCACCAGTCGTGGACGTTCTCCATCCAGTTGATATAGGTCTTGGTGAAGCGATCGGGCACGAACTTGACGGTGCCGTCCTCCACCACGCGGATGGCTTCCTTGGCCAGGGGCGCCATCTTCACGAACCACTGGGCGCTGATCAGGGGCTCCACGTCGTTGTGGCAGCGGTAGCAGGTGCCTACGTTGTGGCTGTAAGGCTCGGTCTTGACCAGATAGCCCTCGGCCTCCAGGTCGGCCACGATGGCCTTGCGGCACTCGTAGCGATCCATGCCCTGATAGCGGCCGCCGTTCTCATTGATGGTGCCGTCGTCGGCGATGCAGCGGATGACCTCCAGGTTGTGGCGCAGGCCCACCTCGAAGTCGTTGGGGTCGTGGGCGGGGGTCATCTTTACCGCGCCGGTGCCGAAGCCGATCTCGCAGTATTCGTCGCCCACGATGGGGATCTCGCGGTTCATGATGGGCAGGATGCACTTCTTGCCGATCAGGTGCTTGAACTTCTCGTCCTCCGGGTTCACGGCCACACCGGTATCGCCCATCATGGTCTCGGGACGGGTGGTGGCGATGATGATATCGCCGCTGCCGTCGGCCAGGGGATAGCGGACGTACCACAGATGGCCGGGCTTCTCGGTGTATTCCACCTCGGCGTCGGACAGGGCGGTCAGGCAGTGGGGGCACCAGTTGATGATGCGGCTGCCCTTGTAGATCAGGCCCTTTTCATACAGCTCGCAGAAGGTCTCGCGGACGGCGCGGGAGCAGCCCTCGTCCATGGTGAAGCGGTCGCGGCTCCAGTCGCAGGAGGCGCCCATCTTCTTCTGCTGCTCCACGATGCGGCTGCCGTACTTCTCTTTCCAGTCCCAGACGCGCTCCAGGAACTTCTCGCGGCCCAGGTCGTGGCGGGTCAGGCCCTCGTTCTTCCGCAGATCCTCCTCCACCTTGATCTGGGTGGCAATGCCGGCGTGGTCGCTGCCGGGCAGCCACAGGGCTTCGTAGCCCTGCATGCGCTTGTAGCGGATCAGAATGTCCTGCAGCGTGCAGTCCATGGCGTGGCCCATGTGGAGCTGGCCGGTGACGTTGGGGGGCGGCATAACGATGGAGAAGGGCTTTTTGTCGGGGTTAGGATCGGCGTGGAAGCAGTCGTTGTCCATCCACATCTTATAGATGCTGGATTCCACCTCGCGGGGATCGTACACTTTCGGTAATTCCTTATGCATAGGGGGTTCTCCTTTCCGGTATTTCGGCAAAAGGGGCAATAAAAAAATCGCTCCGTTTTGCCATAGCAAAACAGGGCGAACGAATTGTCCGTGGTACCACCTGTATTCGGGATATTTCCCGCACTCATGCGGTGCAGTCACACCGCGCCCCGCTAACGGAGGGCAGCCGTTGCGGCCTACTTCGCGTTCAGCCGAAAGCTCAGGGACGACTTGGGCGGGGCTTCACGGGCGCTTACACCGACCGCGCTCTCTCTTTGCCTCTGCTGACCGCCTACTGCTTCCCATCATCGCTGTTCAATATTGCAGACAGTATACTATATCCCGCGCCGGATGTCAACTGTATTTTCGCCGGCATGCCGGACGCTGCTTCGCAGTCAGAAAATGCCGTGGTTATATTTGATCTGGCCATACAGAATGAACGCCAGGCCAACGACCAGCGCCGGAAGAACGATGAGCTCGACCATTTCCTCGTTCCAGAGTGTGACAAAATACGCCAAAGCAAGGGCCGCGCCGATGATCAGTGTCCCCGTACCGACAGCCCTTCCGTATTTGGGAACATCCTCCTCTTTCACCTTCCTGCGGTTGTAGGAATGGATGGTGCTGATATTCCCCTTCATGTTTACGATGCCAAGAACCGACAAAAAGATTCCCAAAACCAGCAGCAGTAAGTGCTCCATAATGGCCTCCTAAAAAAAGAACAATTCTTCAAACTTCTTATCCAGCGCGATGCAGAGGATCAGCGCCAGCTTCGCGGTTGGATTAAACTGCCCCGTTTCAATGGAGCTGATGGTATTCCGCGATACGCCCACCATCTCCGCCAGCTGCGCCTGCGAGAGATTGGCTTCAATACGCGCCTCTTTCAAGTGGTTTTTTAGCTTTAGCTGTTCATTCATGCTCTCACCTCTAAAAGGCGATAAACAAATCCGACAAACGACAGAACACCGAGACTTAAAAACAGTACCGCTAATACCAAATCGCTTTTATGTCTTAGCTTAATGAAGCGAACCGACCATTGCGTCGTAATAATGCTGAAATATATGATCCACGGACTGTAAGGTAAAGTATGCATAAGCACAGAATACAGCACAGAAATGATGCAGCACACGAACGCACCGACTCTTGAGGCGTAAATGCCAGCTTGATATATGACTTCCAGTTCGACGAGATCTCTATTCTTGTTTTCATTTCTGCTGGCGTTCAGGATTTCTTCCTTCTTCATAAAACACCCCTCGCCAAGTTTTCTTGTCATTATTGTAGCATTGCCAAGTTTACTTGTCAAGCATGATATCAAATTTTTCAGCAGAACCACAGATGCTCTCACTCTTGACAATGTGTCTGGTTTCTGCTATGAATGAAGGCATCGCAGAAAGAAGGTATTTTCATATGACGATCTTATTTACGATCCTTGTGACCTTTTTTGCCGGGATGGGCGCGGGGCTGGGCACCGGCTTTGCCGGGATGAGCGCCGCCGCCGTCATCAGCCCCATGCTGATCACGTTTCTGGACATGGATCCCTATATGGCGGTGGGCATCGCCCTGTCCTCCGACGTGCTGGCCAGCGCCGTCTCCGCCTATACCTACGGCAAAAACAAGAATCTGGACGTGCGCAACGGCCTGATCATGATGGCCAGCGTGCTGGCCTTTACGGTGGTGGGCAGCTATATCGCCAGTCTGGTGCCCTCCGCCACCATGGGCGGCTTCTCCGTGTTCATGACGTTCCTGCTGGGCATCAAGTTCATCCTGCGGCCTGTAATGACCACCAAGGAGACCATGATGGCGGTGTCCGCCAGAAAGCGGGCCATCCAGTCGGTGGTGTGCGGCATGGTCATCGGCTTCATCTGCGGCTTTGTGGGCGCGGGCGGCGGCATGATGATGCTGCTGATCCTGACCAGCGTGCTGGGCTACGAGCTGAAGACCGCCGTGGGCACCAGCGTGTTCATCATGACCTTCACGGCGCTGACCGGCGCCATCTCCCACTTTGCCATCGGCGGCGCGCCGGACTGGACGGTGTTCTGGCTGTGCGTGGTGTTCACGCTGGTGTGGGCCCGGATCGCCGCCGTGTTCGCCAACAAGGCCACGCCAAAGACGCTGAACCGGGCCACCGGCGTGGTGCTGGTGGTGCTGGGCGCGGTGGTGATGCTGTTCAGGCTGCTGACCTGAGAAAAGTAATGCTGTGACGCCTCCTGTGATTTCTTTACTTCCCTTTTGCGCATAACTATGGTACAATCGGGAGAGAGAAAAATCACGGGAGGCGTGCATTATGGATATTTTTGATATTCTCGGGCCGGTGATGGTCGGCCCCTCCAGCTCCCACACCGCGGGCGCGGCCCGTATCGGCAGCATGGCCCGGACGCTGCTGGGCAGCAAGCCCACCAAGGCGGCCATCCACCTGTACGGCTCTTTTGCCGACACGGGACTGGGCCACGGCACCGACCGGGCGCTGGTGGCGGGACTGCTGGGCATGAAGCCGGACGACCTCCGCATCCCCTCCGCCTTCGAGGAGGCGAAAAAGGAGGGCTTGGACTTCACCATCGACACCGTCGACCTGCGGGATGCCCACCCCAACACGGCGGTCATCGAGGCCTGGGGCGAGGGCGGCAAGCATCTGGAGATGCAGGCCAGCAGCTTGGGCGGCGGCCGCATCATGGTGGATAAGCTGGACGGCATCAAGGTCAGCTTCACCGGCGAGTACAACACGCTGGTGATCCGCAACCTGGACTACTATTCCTCCGAGGCGGCGGTGACCACCATTCTCAGTCAGTTCCGCATCAACATCGCCAACATGAGCATGTGGCGGCACAAACGGGGCGGCGAGTCCCTGATGATCATCGAGATCGACCAGCACATCAAGCCGGAGCAGGTGAATTTCATCGGCCAGCTTCCGGGCGTGCTGTCCATTATCTACTACGACAGGGAGGAGGATGACGATGTCTCTGGATTCGATGAAGGAAATCTTTGACCTGATGGCCGAGAAGGGAAAGCCCTTCTGGGAGGTCGTGCTGGAGGACGATATGGAGACCCGGCAGGTGACCCGCAACCAGTCTATGGCCAAAATGCTGACCACATGGCAGGCCATGGTGGACGCGGCGGACAGCTACACGGGGCAGAAGCGCTCCGTCAGCGGCCTGGTGGGCGGCGACGGCATGAAGATGCGGCAGTACTGCATCCGGGGCGATGCCATGTCCGGCGGCTACGTCAGCGAGGTCATCACCGAGGCGCTGAGCATGGCGGAATCCAACGCCTGCATGCGGCGCATCGTGGCGGCGCCCACCGCGGGCGCCTGCGGCGTGCTTCCGGCGGTGCTGCTGCCCCTGTGCAAGTATGAGGAGCTGAGCCAGCACCAGATTTTGGAGGCGCTGTATGTGGCCAGCGGCATCGGCGCGGTGATCGCCTACCGGGCCTGCATCGCCGGTGCTTCCGGCGGCTGTCAGGCGGAGATCGGCACCGCCTCCGCCATGGCGGCGGGCGCTCTGGTGGCCCTGCGGGGCGGCACCGGCGCGCAGATCGGCCACGCGGTGGCCATGGCGCTGAAAAATCTGCTGGGTCTGGTGTGCGACCCTGTGGCGGGTCTGGTGGAGATCCCCTGCGTCAAGCGCAACGTCATCGGTGCGGTGAACGCCGTCAGCGTGGCGGACATGGCGCTGGCCGGTGTGGAGAGCCGCATCCCCGTGGACGAGGTCATCGACGCCATGGGTGAGGTGGGCCGCCGCATGCCGGTGGAGTTCCGTGAGACGGCGCTGGGCGGTCTGGCCGCCACACCCACGGGCCGGGCTGTAAAAAAGCGGATGCACAAGCCCCAATAATTCGCGCAGCACCTTATTTCATCTCAAGGAGTTTCCCTGTTCATGAAGAAATCAAAATGGAAGGGCTATGCGCCGGTACTGGCAATGGCCTCGCTGGCCGTCGTGCTGGGCGTGCTGACCCTGTGCGGCGTGATCGACCTGGGCACGCTGCCGCAGTTGGTGGCGGACAAACCGGCGCTGGCCGTACTGGTGGCGCTGGGGCTTTATGCATTGAAGGGCATCTCCGTGGCGGTGGTGTACCATGTGCTGGTGGTGTCGGTGGCACTGGTGTTTCCCCTGCCCGCGGCGCTGGTCATCAACGCGGTGGGGCTGGTCATCAGCCTGACGGCTTCCTATCTGGTGGGCCGCCACACAGACCCCTCCGACCTGAACGGTCTGCTGGACCGCCATCCCCGGATCAAGCGGTTTGTTGATCCGTCGCAGGAGATGGGCTTTGCCGCCTGCTTCGTTATCCACTCGCTGGGCCTCAGCATGGAGGTGCTGGGCGTGCTGTTCGGCATGCTGCGCACTGGATACGGGACGTATCTGGTCAGCTCGTGGCTGGCCATCTATCCGGGCACCATTTGCTTCACCATCCTGGGCAGCCGGTTGGACTTCCATTCGCCGGTGTTCTGGGCCTTCGCGGCGGTGAACGTGGTGATGCTGGGCTGCGCCCTGCTGTACTGTAAGCGGCGGATGGCCGCTTCCCGGGCCAATACAGAATCTACACCTGACGACGAAACGAAATAAGGAGGATCCTTATGTTACTGCTTCATTCTATCCGCGCCCTGTTCTCCTTCTGGGAGTTCGGCATGGCACTTATGATCCCCGCCGCGCTGGTGATGGCATTTGCGCTGCAGGCGGTGATCTTCCGTAGCCAGAAGCGCCCGTGGGTGCCCATCGCTGTAACGGGCGGGCTGCTGGTGCTGTGCGAGCTTCTGGCGGACATCGCCATCATCGCCTTGGAGCGCAGCGCTCTGGGCGTCGCCTTCTTCGGCATGGCGGTGGAGATGGTTCTGCTGGCGGTCATTCTGGGTCTCGGCGCGGGACTGCTGGTGGGTCTGTTGATGAAGAAAAAGGCCGCGTAACGGAATAAAACCGTTTTTTTGATCATGCCGCCTGCGGCGGCATACCACAGCTTTTCACTCTTATCTTTTCTCTTTTCACTGCATAAAAAATCTCCGGTCGAAAGACCGGAGATTTTTTGTGCGGTTTCGTGAGCGGGACGGTGGGGGAGGTGCCGTATCATAGGATCAGCAGCAGTCCGATGGCGATCAGCAGCTCCTCATCGGCCTTCTGCCGGAACAGGAAGAACAGCAGGAACAACAGCAGCAGGTCGCCGGTGTCCAGATCATCCAGGTGCAGCGCGTCCAGTATCCCCTTGCCGAAGGCGATCTCCGGCGGACGCTTGGGCGGGGGAGGCGGTGCGCCGGAGGGCGGTTTGGGCGGCTGCTGGGGCCTCGGCGGAGGCGGGGGACTCTGTCCGGAGGGCCTGCGGGGCGGAGGCGGCAGCGGGCCGTCGTCCATGGAGGCGCGCACATACTGCCCTTGCTCCTGGCGGCCATAGCGGTCATACAATGTCAAGCCCTCCCTCCGTCAAAAAGCGTTTGCCGATGCAGATCAGATGCGCCAGCTTCGCCGCCCGTTCCACCTTGGGCTGCTTCTCCTCCTTCAGAAAGGGCCGCAGGGCGTAGAGAAGCTGTGTGGTCTGGCTGTTGGACTGCCGCAGATCCTGCAGAAGCGGCAGGAATCTGGCCAGCAGCATGGGATCGAAGCCGCCGCCGTCCGCGGTCGGCGGAGGGCCGTTTGGCGGTGGGGGAGGCGGCGGAGGCGCGGCCTGTGCCGCTCCGCCAGAGAGCTGCTGGGCCATCTGGATGATGCGCTGCATGGCCGCCGGGTCGTTGAGCATCGCGTTGAGCTTGCTGTCCATATCCTCCATACCGCCGCCTCCTTTCCGCTGTGGTTTCGCTTACGGCTGCTGTAATTGCCGGCTCAGCCGCTGTAAGAGGGCACGGCCCTCGCCGCTGGACAGCACGGTTTTCAGCAGCGACGCCATCTCCGCGGCGCTGCCGCCCTCGCCCTGCTCCATGGCCCGCTGCAGCTGTGTGCCGTTCTGCTGCTGCATCAGGGCCATCAGCGCCTGACCGTCCGGGGATTGGGCCAGCCGCTCCACCGTGCCCGGGTCGGTATGCAGCTGCGCCGCCACCTGATTCAAGTCCATGATCCCACCTCCATACCGCAGTATATGTAAGGAAGAAACGAAAAGTGCCAGTCCTATGGGACTGGCACTTGATGCTTTTAATCCTCCAATTTTTCGCCGCAATGGTGGCAGTACTTTTGTATCTGGCGGCCCAGGAACTTCCCGCAGTGGGGGCAGCGGTCAAAAATCAGCTCGAAAATCAGCCAGACAAAGGGGGAGACCACGGCGATCCAGCCGAAGAGCATTTGGCCGGTCATACGCAGCAGTATCAGGGAGAGGACGATGACGCCTACGAACATATAGGTCGCCAGTTCCGCAAGTTTCCGGTTCGATCTCATAGGGCGGCCTCCTTTCCGTAGTCGCACAGCTCCCGCAGCGGGCAATCCCCGCATTGGGGAGCGCGGGCCATGCACAGCGCCCGGCCGTGCAGCACCATCCGGTGGCAGAAATCGTTGGATTCCTCCGGCGGGATGACCTTCCGCAGCTGCTGCTCCACCTTCAGGGGATCCTTGCTGCCGTCGGTGATGCCCAGCCGTCCGGTGATGCGGATGCAGTGGGTGTCGCAGACGTAGCCCTCCTTGCCGTATACGTCGCCCAGAATGAGATTGGCGGTCTTGCGTCCCACGCCGGGCAGGCGGAGGAGGTCGTCCATGTTGTCCGGTACCCTGCCGCCGAAATCACGGAGCAGCATCTGGGCGCTGCCCACGATGTCCTTGGCCTTGGCACGCCAAAAGCCGCAGGAGCGGACGTATTCGCCAACTTCCTCCGGCGTGGCTGCCGCGAAAGCCTCCAGCGTGGGGAAGCGTTCAAACAGCGCCGGGGTCACCAGATTCACCCGCGCGTCGGTACACTGGGCCGCCAGACGGACGGAGAACAGCAGCTCATAGTCCTTCTGATAGTCCAGGGAGCAGATGGCATCCGGGTACAGCTTTTTCAGCGCCTCGATGATGGCGCTGATCTGCGCCTGTGTTTTCATGGGCCTCACCTCGGCTCTATTGTATCAGACCTTGCGCAAAAAAGCAAATGGTGGTATAATACAGCAGTATCATTTTTGGGAGGTGAGCGCATGCGGCCATTGGCAGACGAAATACGGCCTCAGACACTGGACGAGGTGGCGGGGCAGAAGCACCTGCTGGGCGAGGGCGCGCTGCTGCGCCGCCTGATCGAAAACGGGGCCGAGGCAAATCTGATCTTCTACGGACCCTCCGGCACGGGAAAGACCACCATCGCCAACATCATCGCCAAGCGGACGCAGAAGGCACTGTACCATCTCAACGCCACCACCGCCGGCCTGTCGGATATCAAGGCCATCATCGCCGACGTGGATACCATGATGGCCCCCAATGGCATTTTGCTGTATCTGGATGAGATCCAGTACTTCAACAAGAAGCAGCAGCAGAGCCTGCTGGAGTTCCTGGAGAACGGCAAGATCACCATGATCGCCAGCACCACCGAGAACCCCTATTTCTACATCTATAACGCCCTGCTGTCCCGCAGCACGGTGTTTGAGTTCAAGCCCCTGACGGCGGAGGAGACCCGTCCCGCCGTGGAGCGCGCCCTGCGTATCGAGCAGGAGCGCAGCGACCTGCCCTTCCAATGGGAGGACACTGTTCCTAGCACGGTGGCCGCCGCCTGCGGCGGCGACGTCCGCAAGGCGGTGACGGCGGTGGAGCTGCTGTACCAGTCTGCCAAGCCCAAGGACGGCGTGCTTTATGTGACAAGTGAGGACGCCTTACAGTTGGCCCAGCGCAGTGCCATGCGGTATGACCGGGACGGCGACGAGCACTATGACCTGCTGTCGGCGCTGCAAAAGTCCATCCGCGGCTCCGACCCGGACGCGGCGGTGTATTATCTGGGCAGGCTGCTGGTGGCGGGCGACCTGCTGTCCCCCTGCCGCCGCCTGCTGGTCATCGCCAGCGAGGATATCGGCCTTGCCTACCCCCAGGCCATCGCCATCACGAAGGCCTGCGTGGACGCGGCAGTGCAGTTGGGCCTTCCGGAGGCGCGGCTTCCCCTGGCCGAGGCAGCCATCCTGCTGGCCACGGCGCCCAAGTCCAACGCCAGCCACAACGCCATCGTCGCCGCCATGGAGGACATCCAGCGCGGCGCCATGGGCAGCATCCCCCGGCATTTGCAGAACGTTCACGCTGACAGCGCCGGACAGGAGCGGGAGCAGGGGTATCTCTATCCCCATGTGTTCCCCCACCACTATGTGAAGCAGCGGTATCTGCCGGAGGAGCTGGGGGAGAAGCACTACTACGAATACGGCGACAACAAGACCGAACAGGCCGCCAAGCGGTATTGGGACGAAATCAAGAAAGGATGAGCCATGGATCTGCAACTGCATGACATTCTGGAATTGAAGAAGGATCACCCCTGCGGCAGCCGCCGCTGGGAGGTGCTGCGGGTGGGCATGGACATCAAGCTGAAATGCCTGGGCTGCGGCCACGAGGTGATGCAGCCCCGCCGCAAGGTGGAGAAAATGATCCGAAGAGTTGTACCGAAGGAGGAAGCATAAATGCGTAAGAAAACGATGCAGATCATCGTGGGCGTCATCGCCTGCCTGATGGCGGTGCTGATGCTGGCGGGATTGGTTGTCCCCTATCTGGGACTGTGAGGTGCGGGGATGAAGCACTGTATTCTGGCAAAATGGGCCGGTAATGTCACCGATAAAGCCGCTTTATTGCCCCCAATAAGGGCGTTAATGTACCCGGCAAGCACCATTCCCGGCGTCCGCGGCGTGGAGGTATATCCCTGCTGCATCGACCGGGCCAACCGGTACGATCTGATGATCGTGCTGGATATGGACAAGGACGCCCTGCCCAACTGGGACGCGTCCGACATCCACCACCGGTGGAAGAACGAGTACGGCGGCCTGCTGGAGAAGAAGGCCATTTTCGATTACGAATAAGGATATGTGACGCCCTGCGGGAGAAATCCCGCGGGGCTCTTTTTTGTGACAGGATTCCCCGGCCGGGCCGTCCTATAATAGACGCGAGGTGATGACCGTGACGGTGGTGTATCTTGACCGGGTGCTGGCGCTGAATCTGGCGGTGGACTATCTGCTGCTGATGACCACCGCCACCCTGGCGGGCACGCCATTGCGGCGGCTGCGGTTCGGTATCTGCGCCGCCTGCGGCGCGGTGTACGCGGCGGCGGTATTCCTGCTGCCGGTGCTGACCCATCCCCTGTGCCGGGTGGGCGCGGGCACGGTCATGGCGCTGCTGGCCTTCCGAAGAGAGGTGCGGCCCTGGCGGCTGACGGCGCTGTTCTGGCTGCTGTCCGGCGGGCTGGCAGGGCTTCTGCTGGCGCTGGGACTGCTGGTGGGCTCACCCTATGGTGTGGCGCAGCGGGTCTATCACGCCGATATCAGTTGGCTGGTGCTGCTGGGCAGCGCCGTGGGATTCTATGGCCTGCTGCATCTGGTGTTCCGCCAGACGGCGCGGCATGAAAGGGGAGAATTGATGGAGATCGAAGTGGTGGTAGGCGGCCGCCGGTGCCGCCTGCGGGCGCTGCGGGACAACGGCAACACGCTGCGGGATCCGGTGCGTGGCCAGCCGGTGCTGGTGGCGGAAGCGGCGGCGCTGCGTACCCTGTGGCCCGGCGAGGCGGCGGACATTCTGACAGGCCGCGGTGCGCCGGAGGAGAAGATGGCCCGGCTCTATCGCGCGGGAGTGGCGGTGCCCTTTGTGCTGCTGCCCTTCCGGACGGTGGGAACGGAGGGCGGACTGCTGCTGGCCTGCCGCAGCGACTACATCCGCATCGGGCGGCGGACGGTGATGCACGCCCTGGTGGCGCTGACCGACACCCAGGTAGGGGCGGGCGGCTATCAGGCCCTCTGGGGCGGACAGGAAAGGAGAGGACGACATGACGCTGTGGCGGCGGCTTGTACAATGGATCCAACGGCTGGTCAGGCCGGATAACGTTTACTACATAGGCGGCAGCGACACGCTGCCGCCGCCCCTCTCCCGTGAGGAAGAGGCGGAGATATTGGCCCGTCTGCCGGAGGAATCCGCCCGGCAGATGCTGATCGAGCGGAACCTGCGGCTGGTGGTGTACATCGCCAAGCGGTTCGACAACACCGGCATCAACATCGAGGATCTGATCTCCATCGGCACCATCGGGCTCATCAAGGCGGTGAACACCTTCCGGACGGATAAGAACATCAAGCTGGCGACGTATGCCTCCCGGTGCATTGAAAATGAGATCCTGATGTACCTGCGGAAGAACAGCAACACCCGCACGGAGGTCAGCTTCGACGAGCCGCTGAACACCGATTGGGACGGCAAGGAGCTGCTGCTCAGCGACGTGATGGGCACGGAAGAGGACGTGGTGATGCAGCCGCTGGAGGCGGACGTGGATCGCCAGTTGCTGCACAGCGCCGTGGCGAAGCTGTCGCCCCGTGAGCAGGACATCATCTCTCTGCGGTTCGGACTGGGCGGCCGGAAGGAGCTGACCCAGAAGGAGGTGGCCGACCGGCTGGGCATCTCCCAATCCTACATCTCCCGGCTGGAGAAGCGGATCATCCTGCGGCTGCGGCGTGAGATCGTGAAAATGGCATAAAAAATGCCCGCAAGGCACTGCCTTGCGGGTATTTTTTGAAGCTTTACTGCAAAAACAGGCTGGCGGGGCGGTTGATGACCATCATGTTGTAGTAGCGCAGCAGGTGATAGTCGTCCTTGTCCAGCTTGATGCTGCTGAGCAGGCGCTCACTCTCCTCCAGCGGCTCGTTGGAGATCAGGGTCTTCAGGGCGATGGGGGCAAAGAAGGGCGTGCTGCCGATGCCGGACAGCAGGCCGATGGCGGGGGTACGGTTCTGCATGGGGTTGAGCATGCAGATATACATCTTCTCCGCCTCGTTGATCTGGTTGTTCAGCACCATGTGGGTAATGGTGTCGTAGGACTTCATCTCGCCGGTGAACAGATGCTGGCAGCGGTCGGGATCGTCGAAGGACGCCACGCCCAGGTACAGCGTCACCTCCACGGAGGCGCCGTTGGGCGCGGGGGAGAAGCGCAGCAGGGAGCGCACCATCTGGCGGATGCGGCCGTCGTAGTAGTACATATAGGCCAGCGACTAGTTGAAGTAGGCGTTCTTATGCAGCGCCGGCTCATTGCGGAAGGTGGGAGGCTGATAGTCCACGAAATACTTCAGGTCGATGTCCAGCGCCTGGGAGATTTCGTACAGCGTCTCAATGTCGATGGTGATGGCGCCGTTTTCGTACTTGGACAACGTGGCCTTGCTCTTGTTGATCATGGCAGAAAACTGCTCTATGGTATAGCCGCGGCTCTTGCGGTATTTCTTAATGCGGTGTCCGACAAAATTGGAGAATGAACCCATCATCGACAACCTCCTTTCAATGGCGTCTCTATCATACCAAACATTCCACCATTCGTCAATAAAAAGTTTCTAAATATGAAACTGAATTTTCATTCTTTTTCTGTTTAGTAAACGAAAGAGAAAAGGTGACAGAATCTGCCAGGGGAAAAAGACGAAAAAAGCGTCCGGCGCTGACAGCAGCGCCGGACGCGATCATCAATATTCCTGATGGGGGAGGGGTATGTAATGCCGCTTACTTGCAGGCGTCCATACCGGCCTGCAGGGCCTTCTTGTTGCCCTCCAGGAAACGGGCCTTCTTCTCACCCAGCTCGATGCGGATGGCTTCCATCATGCTGTCGAGGGAGGTGACATTAGCCTTGGCCATGACGGCGCCCAGGATCGCCACGTTGGCGCCCTTGGGGTTGCCGACCTGCTCAGCAATGCCGTTAGCGTCGCAGTACACGACGGTAATGTCATCACGAACGGCCTTGCGGTCGATGATGCTGGAGTTGATGACCAGCACACCGCCGGGCTTGACGTGCTCTTCAAACTTATCCAGAGAAGGACGGTTCATGGCGACGATGACGTCAGCCTTGTCCACCAGAGGAGAAGCAACGGGCTCATCGGAAACGATGACGGAGCAGTTGGCCGTGCCGCCGCGCATCTCGGGGCCGTAAGAAGGCAGCCAGGAGACGTGCTTGCCGTCCAGCATGCAGGACATAGCCATGAACTTACCGATCAGGAGCATGCCCTGACCGCCGAAACCGGCAAAAATGAAAGTTTTTTCCATGTTATTCGGCCCCCTTGTCTTTGTAAACGCCCAGAGGATAGTAAGGGATCATGTTCTCTTCCAGCCACTTCATAGCCTCGACAGGAGACATACCCCAGTTGGTGGGGCAGGTGGACAGAACTTCGACCATGCAGAAGCCCTTGCCTTCCATCTGATACTTGAAGGCCTTCTTGATGGCCTTCTTCGCCTTGACGATATTGGCGGTGGTATCAACGGCCACGCGCTCAATATAGTAAGAGCTGGGAACAGCGGACAGCATCTCGCTCATCTTGATGGGCAGACCGCTCCACTCCTCGCTGCGGCCAGCGGGGCAGGTGGTGGCCTTCTGGCCGATCAGGGTGGTGGGAGCCATCTGGCCGCCGGTCATACCATAGATGGCATTGTTGACGAAGATGGTGCAGATCTTCTCGCCGCGGTGGGCAGCGTGAACGATCTCAGCGGTACCGATGGAGGCCAGGTCGCCGTCGCCCTGATAGGTGAAGACCAGACGATCCTTGGCGGAACGCTTGATACCGGTAGCGACAGCGGGAGCGCGGCCATGGGCAGCCTCGTACATATCGCAGTTAAAATAATCGTAGGCAAACACAGAGCAGCCAACGGGAGCCACGCCGACGACCTTGCCGTCCAGGTTCAGCTCATCGCTCAGTTCGTCGATGACCTCGGCCACCAGACGGTGGATGATACCGTGGTTGCAGCCGGGGCAGTAATGGAACTGCTTGTCGGTCAGATACTTGGTCTTTTCAAACAGAACAGCCATCTTATTTACCCTCCTTCATGCTGAGAATCTTGGTGACGATCTCGGCGGTGGTGGGCATCTGGCTGCCGCAGTGACCGAAGAAATCGACTTCCTTGGTGCCGTTGATGGCCAGCTTGACATCCTCCAGCATCTGGCCTTCGTTCAGCTCAACGTCCAGGACAGCCTTGACGGAGGGCTGATCGACGACCTTGCGGACGGCGTCATAGGGGAAGGGCCACACGGTGATGGGGCGCAGCAGACCGACGTTGATGCCCTGGGCCTTCAGCTCGGTGATGGCGCTCTTGGCGATACGGGCCACGGTGCCGAACGCGGTGATGATGTAATCGGCGTTCTCGCAGTTGAACTCTTCCCACTGCTGCTCGTTTTCAACGACTTCCTTATACATGGCCTGCAGCTCGTCGTTGTGGACGGCCAGGCTCTCGGTGTCGATGTAGATGGAGTTGATGATACCGCGCTTTGCGGGATCGTCGCCGGGCTTCCAGCCGGTGCAGGCCCAAGGCTTCTTCTCGGGATCCACCTTGTAGTCCACCATCTCGGGCAGCTCCACGGGCTCCATCATCTGGGCGATGATGCCGTCCGCCAGGAACAGCACAGGGATACGATACTTCTCGGCCTTGTCATAGGCGATCATCATCAGATCGATGGCCTCCTGCACGGAAGCGGGAGCGAAGGTCAGCAGGTGATAGTCACCGTTGCCGCCGCCCTTGACGCCCTGGAAATAGTCGCCCTGGGAAGCCTGGATGTTGCCCAGACCGGGGCCGCCGCGCATCACGTTGATGATGACAGCGGGGACCATGGCGCCTGCGCAGTAGGAAATACCTTCCTGCTTCAGGGAGACGCCGGGGCTGGAAGAAGAAGTGATGACACGGGCGCCGGTACCGGCAGCGCCGTACACCATGTTGATGGCCGCCACCTCGGACTCGGCCTGCAGGAAGCAGCCGTCGACCTCGGGCATACGGGCGGACATGTATTCAGGGATCTCCGTTTGCGGAGTGATGGGGTAACCGAAGAAATAACGGGCGCCGGCGCGAATAGCGGCCTCCGCGATAGCTTCGCTACCCTTCATAAGAGTCAAAGCCATGTTTTTTCCTCCTTAGTCTTTTTCGATACGGATTACCACATCGGGACAGGTGCGAGCGCAGGAAGTGCAGCCCACGCATGCTTCCATGTTGGTGACCTCCGCAGGGTGATAGCCCTTCGCGTTGATCTTCGTCTTGGACAGTTCAATGATACCCTTGGGACAGGCTCTGACGCACAGACCGCAGCCCTTGCAAAGGCTCTCATTGATGGTTACTTTAACCACATTTGACACCTCTTTTCTCTTAATTCGCTGAATTCTCTACCATATCTCTATCCCTTTTGGGGGGATATACAGGGGATCAATACATTTCCTTTCTGGGATCGGTGGTGTTCAGACCGTACTCGATGTAGGAATCCCAGTCGCGGTGCATGTACACGTCGATGGCGATGGGACGGCCCACATACTTGGGGTCTGGATTCCTGGCCAGGAAGGCGTCCAGAAATTCTTTCTTTCCGGTGGTATAGGCTACAGGTATGCCGGAGGCGTCCGAGACCTGCCGCAGCAGCTCGTAGCCGTCCCACAGCTCCTCCGCCGTGGTCATGGTGGCAAGATTCGTATTGTTGATCATGCCGGTGATCTGCAGCCGGGAATGGGCCTGCATGCCCTCCTGCAGACGATGGATCTTATCCAGTGTGCTGGCCAGGGGGCGGCGGATGTTCACGACATTCAGAACCTCCAGCGAACCCTCGGGCAGATCCACGAAGTCCTGGTGATAGCGGCCCAGCGCCGTGGCGCCCACGTCGTCGCCGCCCACGTCAAAAATGACGCTGTCCCAATCCAGGACAAAGGCAGACTGCACCTCGGCGGGCAGGGAGAGCGTTTCGATACCGGAGCAGGCAAAGTTGGGAGAGACGAGACGGATCTCCTTCTGCTCTACCATTTTACCACGCTCTGTCAAGCGGAAATAGGTGTTCACCATATCCAGGTCGATCAGCTCTGTGCGTTCGCCTCTGGCGGCGGCCTGCATGGCGAAATTCAGCGCCAGTTCACTTTTGCCGCTGCCATAGTTGCCGATGAGTACTTTGACATTCTTCATCCGCCGTGTTCTCCTTTACGATCAGGTATGCTGTGCCGCGGGCCGACGGGCCCGGGGCATTGGTTAGGAATTACAGTATCCCCTCCCCGGGGGAGGGGATACTGTAATATGTAGGCTTTGAATTACTTCAGGTTCTCCTTGATGGTCTGGCACAGAGCGGTGATACCCTGAACGATCTTCTCCTCGGGCATGCAGGAGTAGTTCAGACGCAGGGTGTTCTCGTGACCGCCGTTGGGGAAGAAGGAACCGCCGGGAACGAAGGCGACCTTCTTCTTCAGGCACTTCATCTGCAGCTCCTTGGCGTCCATGTAGTCAGGCAGAACGACCCAGGCGAACAAACCGCCGTCGGGACGGGTGAAGGTGCAGGGAGCGGGCAGCTCCTTGGCCAGGGTGTCCAGCATCACGGCGCGGCGCTTCTTATAGCACTCGCGGATGGTGTTGACGTGAGCGTCCAGATCGAACATGTCGATCCACTTGGAGGTCTCCATCTGGCCGATGGTGGAAGCCTGCAGAGAGGCGG
>ERZ827520.732-NODE-732-length-47933-cov-11.649045_pt1 | contig 47933 bp, 43 predicted proteins | sample MGYA00519581_ERZ827520 | MGnify/ENA primary metagenome ERZ827520 (study PRJEB31778, sample SAMEA3449339) | human gut metagenome | biome: human gut; feature: human-associated habitat; material: faeces | place: United Kingdom | collected 2010/2012 ...
AATCTTTTAGAAAAAAGGATAAAATTTCATAAAAAAAGACCAAACTTTGATGAAAAACATCAAATGTTTGGTCTTAAATAAGAATCTTATGTTAGGCATTAACATGAATTGTAAAGTCTATACCAGCTAGATTAGCGGTAAAATGTGTTGTGATAACATCACAATCTTTTTCACTAGAAATCACCGAAAATACCACAATGCCACTTGTTTTACTGTGTGGCTCGATCGCATTGGCCAATTGTGGATAATTTCCTTTTTCATACGACGAAGATAGAACATCGGAATTAATGTGGGTGCCATCTTGTTGGAGAATAATATAATTTGGATCATAATAAATAGGTTGATCTGAATTATTTTCAATCGAAACATAGACGCGTGTTTCTTGATTCGCATATTCTACTTTTGAAACTTTCATCGTTATGCCGTCAATGGCCTGTTTCGGCTCTTTTGGTTTATTGGTACAATAAGTTGGTACTTCTACATCTTTATAGGAGCCATCGGATACTTTAGCATGCGTAATAGTTGTTATAGAAAGTTCATTACCAGATGAATTGACTAAATTGGTATCTTTGCCGATTTGCCCTTCCACTTTGACATAATCTCCTGGTTGGTATCCAAGATCTTTATCAGTTTTAAAGAAGAAGTAACGGCGCTGTGCCGGTACATATTTAACTAGATACCCTTGCTTTCCGCTTACTTCTGGTCCGAGTTTTACTTTTCCTTCAATTTTGATCCATTTTCCTTTATAGTCCGTTGAATCAATTAATGCACTTGTGAACTGATCTGTTTTCACATATTGTTTTTTATTGCTTTGTTTTTCAACAGACTTGGTGCTAGTACAAGCACATAACATGGTACATGAAAGTAATGCACATACTAGCTTTTTACATCCCATTCTCATTTTTCTCTCACTTTCTCTTGTTTTCATTATACAGGAATCATCATTTAAAAGGTTGAAAAAAAATAGAACATTTTACTGTTCTATCCAGTTCAATTCAATACATTGTTGGTGAATGGCCTTATGTAAATCCACGTTAATTGAAAGTGGTTCACCACTCCATAATGCATGATATTTTTTATAATCTTTTTGGAATACGATTTCGATGACGTTTTTCTTATAAATCAGCAATAAATCATCATCACAATCTAACTCATATCCCAATGCTTCAAACATTTCTCTTGCCTTCATCTTTTCACCTTCTAGCTTGTTTAACTATACTAGAAAAGCAGAGGCTTGTCGAATGTTAAAACTCTTGCGATTGCTTGCTGTCTAAGAAAAACTTCGATAAAACATAGGCAAAATAGAATAAACCACAGGCAATGCCTTTGATGAATAAAGTTTCCATAGTATCTCTTCTTTCTAGTTTTAGAATAAGAAATCTATGTAAGCTTCTAAGGCTTTCTAGAGTAAAGCTTTGGTAAAGTTAGTTAAAATAATGCAAGATTTTATTTACATTCTTCATTGCATCTTCGATTTGGGCAAAATCGATATCTTGCAGTTGTTTGATTACGCTATTCATTTCACTCATCTTAGTAAAAAATACAAAAAGAAAGATGCCAAAACAAAGCACTAATACAAACAATAAAACAAGAATGATTTTTTGTTGGTGCAAAATTTTCTTTAATAGTTCTTCTTGATTCATAGTTTCCTCTCATAAAAAAACTACAACATAGTGTTGCAGTTTGAAATTCTATCCTTTGCGAATGGCTTTAATAAAGCCTGGGCATTGTTGTACTTTGGCTTGAAAGTCTTTTTCTTTCATTGCTTCTGTCCAGAAGCCATATTCGCCTTCTTTTACCACAACTTTTTCGACTTCACCAAATACAGGTGTAATGTCTTGGCCTTCTTTAACGCGCACAAAGAAGATATTTTCTACATCATCGACTGGAAGTAAGGTTAATTTTTCTGCTGTGATATCAGTTTTAACTGTGGTATGAAGATTTTTGGCACAATCTAATACATCGCCTACTACAGCACTAGCAGTTGGTAAAGACCCTGCTCCTGAACCATAGAACATAGCTGGTCCTAAGCAGTTTCCTTGTACAAATACTGCATTTAAGACATCATCAACTGAGAATAAGATATTATCTTGTCCGACTAAATTCGGACTAACCATGGCCCATGTTCCAGCTTCAGTCACTTGAGATGTAGCTAAAAGTTTGATTTTCATGCCCATCTTATGTGCATATTCCATATCGGTGGCATCGATGTTTGTGATTCCTTGGGTTGGCACATCTTTATAATCAACATGTTTTCCATAAGCCAAAGAGGATAATATCGCAATCTTACGTTGGGCATCATGTCCTTCAATATCAGCTTCGGGATGCAATTCAGCATAACCGAGTTTTTGTGCTTCTTTTAAACAAGAATCAAAGTCTGAACCGTGTTCATACATACTTGTCATGATATAGTTTGTGGTTCCGTTTAAAATACCACTGACTTTTTCAATTTTTTCTCCCATCAAAGAAGTATTTAAGGCACGAATAATCGGAATGCCTCCTCCACAACTTGCTTCAAACATATAGTTTACTGAATGTTTTGTAGCAATGTTACAGAGTTCTACACCATGTTCTGCCACTAATTCTTTATTTGATGTACATACGTTTTTTCCTGCCAGTAAAGCAGCTTTGGTAAAGTCATAGGCCGGTTTTAAACCACCCATAGTTTCAACTACGATGTCTACATCTTTATCGTTTAAAATATCATTAAAATCGTGTGTTACGATATCTTCTACAGGTGTACCGGGAAAATCTCGTAAATCTAAAACATATTTTACATGGACGGAAGTTCCTACTTTTTTTTCGATGGATGCTGCGTTGGTCATCAATACATTGACAACACCGGCTCCAACCGTTCCATATCCTAATACAGCTACTTCTACCATAGTAATCCTCCTGTTTTTTAACTTAAACTAAGTTTACTAAGATTTAGATTACTTGACAAGTTGAAAGAAGGGATTCTTTCACTTGTCCTTGTATAATCAAAGGCCACAAGATACAATAGATGTGCTCAAAGAGAACCGCCTGGTTCTCTTTATTCAACCAATCTCTATCAAATCAAATTATTTTCCAAAAGAAGAAGGACAATTTATGACACAAGAACAATATGAAGCTTTGTCTTTAAAAGAACTAAAGACCATTGCGAAAGAAAAAGAATTAAAAGGCGTTTCGGCCTTAAAAAAAAGTGATTTAATTGCGGCATTAATGCGTCAGCAAAAAGAAGAAGCCCGTAAAGAACAAGAAAATCGGGTAATGGATACCGATGAAACTGCGATTGGAATTCTTGAAGTTTTGCCAGATGGCTTTGGTTTTATCCGTTGTGAAAACTATTTGCCAGGTGAAAACGATGTATATGTTTCCCATTCCCAAATTCGGCGTTTTCATTTAAAAACGGGTGATTTATTAATTGGAAAAAAACGTCCACAAAAAACGACGGAACGATATTCCGCTTTAGTGCGCATCAATTCGATTAATGGAATTGATCCTGAAATCGCAAAAAAGCGGCCGAACTTTGAAAACTTAACGCCTATATTCCCGAATGAAAGAATGCATATGGAAGCTAACAACTCTATTTCCATGCGTATGTTGGATTTATTAGCTCCAGTTGGAAAAGGGGCTCGTGGGATGATTGTTTCTCCTCCAAAAGCCGGCAAAACGACCTTGTTAAAAAATATTGCCTTATCGGTACAAAAGAACAATCCAGAAATGCATTTGATTATTTTATTAATTGATGAGCGTCCGGAAGAAGTAACAGATATAAAAGAAACGGTAACGCAAAAGAATACCGAAGTAATCTATTCTACTTTTGATGAAACACCGGAGCATCATAAACGGGTCAGTGAAATGGTTATTGAAAGAGCGAAACGCTTTGTCGAGCATGGGCAAGATGTCATTATTTTATTGGATAGTATTACGCGTCTTGCCAGAGCATATAACTTAACGGTAGCACCAAGTGGCCGTACTTTATCGGGTGGTTTGGATCCAGCTAGTCTACATATGCCAAAACGTTTCTTTGGAGCGGCTCGAAATATGCGTGAAGGTGGTAGTTTAACCATTTTAGCAACTGCTTTAGTTGATACAGGTTCCAAGATGGATGATGTGGTTTATGAAGAGTTTAAAGGAACGGGTAATATGGAATTGATTCTTTCTCGAAAGATGCAAGAACATCGTATCTTCCCAGCTATTGATATTGCGAAATCTGGTACTCGTAGAGAGGATTTGCTCTTAAATCCAGATGAATTAGATGCGGTACGTATCATTCGTCATTCTTTAAATAGTTTGCGAAATGAAGAAGCTACGGATACTTTGATTTCCTTATTTAAACGGACAAAAAACAATCAAGAATTGGTGAATAAAATCTTAACGAAGAAAGCGCTATAGAAATATCTATAGTGCTTTCTTTAGAATTTGTGCAGATGACGCTAAAATGGTGCACTTTTAGCAAACCATAATGATACCTTCTAATCAAAGAAAATTTTAAGCAACACATAATTCTCAAGATAAATCATTTTTTTATAAGCTTTCATAATTTTCTTTTGAAATCTAGAAAGTGTATAAAAATCCGAAAAATATGTATAAAAACTATCCAATGTCATCTTTCTTTTTTTAGCTTCGGAATGAAAAACTTTATTAATACTGACAGAATGATTATGAATATAGTCTACATCCATTAATAGCTTGGTCTTATACCCTAAATCTTTAAATTTCTTTCCAATACACGATTCTTCAAAGAACAAAAAAATATTCTCGTCATATAACTTATTTTCTATCAAACAACTTCGAATCATAAAGAAAGAACCCTGAACGCAATCCACATAACATACAGATTGATTATAAAAATCCTTGGGATAATCTAAAGAATGAAAGATCTTATTAAAAAGTATTGAAGAAAACAAATAATAATCTTTTATAGTTGGGACTTTCCATGCAATAGGCAACTGCCTATTTCCTTTTGCATCTAATGTTAGTGGCGCAACAATAACTGTTTCTTCATCAAAAGCATCCTTCATTTTTTGAATTACATTCTCTTCAAAAATAACATCCGGATTGGCAATAAGAATATAATCACAATCGAAATTTTTCTTTAAAAATGAAATTCCACAATTATTTCCATATCCATAACCACCATTTTTTTCTGATTGTATAACCTGTATTTTTTTGGAAGTATATTGTTTTAAAACAGAAAAAGAATCATCTGTAGAACAATTGTCTACAACAACAATCACATCTATAGATTTCATATTTTTCATTCGATTTAATAATTCTAATGTTGTTTTTGAATCATTAAAATTTAATACGACACAACCAACCATTCTTATCACCTGATTCTTTTATAAAAATAATTATGTAATCCAAGATAAAAAAACATGCAAAGTAAACTGTGAAACCATCAAAATAAAGTATAATAGGTAGCCCCATAAACACCAAAACTTAAAATAAGATGTAGAGCTAATACAAGCCATACAATGGATGTAATCAAGTATGTAATAAACTGAACAAATGTATTGCTTACAGATGTCAATCTAGCTGAAAATACAATACTCATGGAATAAAAAAATAGCTCCAACAAGAATCACTATTAAATCCTTCTTATAGAAAGGTAAATCCCCTCCACAGAAAAAATACAGCCATACCCAATAAACCAGCTCCAATAACACAAGTAACATCTTATCCAATCGTTAATAAAGGCAGTTTATTAATCAATTAATTAGATTCCTTCTTGTTGGATTCATTATATAGAAAGGTAAGATTTTATAGATAGGATTGAATAAACTACTGAATGGACAAACTTACTAGTGTTACAGGCATCAACATAATATCAAATATAGCCTGTAGCGAGTTAGCAACCCGTCCATAAGCATATTTTTATGCATTCACAATTCATACAGAAAAAAGTTAATTAGTATAGGGAATACTCAACCTACAATTCAATCAAGATGAGATTTCACAGACTTACAAGTTTTTAAATCTCGTCAGGGGAAACCTCACCTAAATTCAAAGTAGCTTATGTAAGATTTGAATGAGGATGGCCTGCGTATTGATGCTAAGGTTTGTATGGGTTATAAAGCGCACTAAATAATAAGCAAGCATCAAAATACACCAGATATACAAAATGGCTTTTCGATGCTTCTTTCGTGCAATGAAAAGACAAGCACAGATTCCTGTAGGTATTAACATGGCATGATATGCCAAAGAAGCTTTCATATCTCCTCTTAGAAAAGCGAATAGGCTGCGTGTCATGCCACAGCCCGGACAAGGAATACCGAAAATGGTATAAAAAGGACAACGATAGAGAAACAGTATTGCCAAAACACAAAATAAGAAAATTAGTTTTTTAGACATTGTCCACAATTTCATTGATGGAATCCTGAACGATACACATCGAGATGATATTTAATTGAATGACAGCTAATACAAGGCAAAGAATGGAATTATCACTGGTCACATAATCACTATCATAATCTAAGGAATCGATGAGTTTACATACCTTATACCAAAAATAAAGGCCATAGATTCCACAAGTGAATATGGAAAATAAAAGTACAAGACCACCACTGGTTCCTGGTGTCTTCCCGTTTTCTCTGCATAAACTATTTACATCTTCCGCAATCGTATACATCCAATATAAAGCATAGAGCCCACAGGTTAAAAAACTAAACAGTACAGAAAGAGGAATATTCTTTTTCGTAACGGAAGTAATACTAGAGACTTTTTCTTGTCTTGTGGATTTTGGGACTTGAGATAAACTTGTATCGGCATACTTTTGCCAATCACTCATGCCTTCTTTCCAAACATAAGAAAATTCATCTAAGGTTCCTCTTGCATACATTTTTTCCATTTCTTCTTGCGTAAATGGACCATGGTGGTTCGAATCTTGATCGACATAGTACCAGATTTTATCTTGGTGTGTTTCTAAATGAATGGATTCAGTTCCCTTTTCTTCTAATAAATCTTTTAATTCAGAACATTTTAATTCTTTCCAATCATCAAATCCATCACTCCATACATAAGTATTAGAATCAATGCGTTTAGATTGAATAAACGATTTCATTTGTGCTTCACTAAATGGCCCCTTTGTTTCATTGTTCTCAACAAAATACCATTGTTTCTCATCTACTTGTGTTTCTTCTTTTTCAAGTTTTGTTCCACAATGACTACAATAGACATCGTTTTCGTTTACTTCATGTCCACAATTTTTACACTTCATTAGCAAATCCTTCTTTCTTGAAGTATTCCATAATACTCTCATTCAAAACTATAATGAAAAACAAATAAAGAATTAAGCTTACTCATCTTTTATCTAAAGTAAACCCTCTTCTGTTTCTTCGTTATAGATTTTCATAAAATCTTTATATTCTTTTGAATCTTTCGACATAGGCGTTTTTATGACCGTATTTCTATATAAAGCAAAATCTGTTTTTATAACATCTTCACTTTTATCCCATACATTTAATCCAGCAACTTTAATTTGCACATGATTCATCTTATTAGAAATCGCATCAACAACTTGTTTCATTGAATGGCCTGTATCCACAGAGTCATCTACGACAATAATTTTTTGAATCGAATCTTGATGAATGTTTTCAAAGCTTTGATGAAAACGAATCTTTCTTTCTGTATTTCGATCATGAGTATTGGATTTCAACTCCATACTAATCAAAAAGTTTCGAACAAAATTCGGCAATAGAGATACCAAAGGGCCAACAATTTCTTTTAAAGAATTGCCTTCTCTTGTAGCACTAATTCCTACTAGAGGAACGTCGAAAACGTTTTTCATAGGTCGCGCAATCAAATATCCTGCTTTCGCCACATAGACAATTAAATCTGGTTGGTATTCTTTTTTTATTTTTTCTGCCCAATCTTTACATTGAACTTCCAAGTCTTTTTTTGATAATTCTATACACTTCATGAAAATTTCCCTTCTTTATTAGTTTGCCTAATTTCACAAACTTCGTTATCTTATGGCTTAATTTAATACACTTCTTTTTATGGAAGGTAGCGCTTTGTATCACTTTCAAAAACATTTCACGATCAACAGGAACTTGTTCTACTTCCATATAGTTTCTTCCTACTTCAAGTATTGTATGTGCATCAGAACCGATTACTTTACAAATGTGATAACGATCTGCAATTTCATTTTGTCGAATGCCATATTCATCGGAAATATTTCGGCCATTATAACACTCTATACAGTCTATTTGAGATGCATATTCTTTAATGCAAGCTTCTTTTAAAACTGTTTTTTCACGTTTTTTGTCATATGGATGAGGCACATAAACTACGCCATTTTGTTGACGAATACGAGCTATCGTTTCTTTACAAGATAAGCCAGCAGGAATTTCTTCTTGAAGGAATAAGCCAATGATTTCGCCTGACTCTGTCATAACTTCTTCCCCAACGATTACTTGTAAAGGCGTTTTTTTCTTTTGGCAGTATTCTTTAAAGGCTAGCCCACCTTGTATATTGTTATGCTCGGTAATAGCAATTGCATCTATTTTACGCCACTTACACTTGATATATAACAACGTAAAAGAAAGCATACTGTCTTTCGAATATTTGGTATGACAATGTGTCTCTAAGCGCATGGCTACCCTCCTCACTAGAAATTTATAATAGTATATCATTCCACACTCGACGTGTAGAAATGTAAATCAAAATAATTAAAAATTGCTGTTATAACAACTTATTAAGACCAGGAACTTTCAACATAATAAAAGATCCAATCCAAGAAAAAATAAATACCACAAGCCACAGTACTGGAATCGCAAATTCTATTCCAAGCAAAGGAAAACTAGTAGGCGTGATATTCAAAGCATCATATAAAATATGAATAAAGAATGGATGAATTAAATATATTCCAAAGCTGCATCTGCTAATAGATTTCGCAATTCTACCAACTTTCACACCATCCATATATTTTTTGAATAGACAGAATAGTGACAATGCTTGCATCATAGTGAATAATCTATCTCCTAGAATCACTGCAGAGCCTTCTCCATATTTTGTGACTGTAATAAATTGTATTAAGATTTTCGTCACAGAAGCAAGTATCCACAATCCAACCCATATCCAACTACGGTTGCATAATACATCGATTAGATTCTTTACTTTGTCATTATCTTCATCGTGGAGTCCCCCTCCAATAATATATCCTAAAAGTACATATGCCACATAAAACGAAAGTTGCATATAGTTTTCAATCTGTGTGCCTAATACAAGATTCAATGTTGGAATAAAAAAGTTTCCAACAATCAATATTGCAGTAAAGATACAAATTTCCTTATTTGTAGAATGATCGACAAACTTTTTTAACAGTAAAAGAATTAAGTAAATGCCAATTAACAGGTATAAATACTAAAGATGTCCCCAACTCTCCTGCTGAAGAGTAAGAAATACCGCATTCGGTAACATGCCTAATGCCAATGTCTTTCTTTCAAAGACTTGAGATAAAAGAGCAAAGGCAGTACCAAATTAAAGCAAGACTGTTCCAATTCGAATCGTCATCTTTTTTATCTTTGTGAATGTCAGATTATTCGAACGCAAAAGCAAATTACCACTAATCATCAAAAAGACTGGAACAGCCCATTGAATAAGTGTACATACACATGTAAGCATACAATAATTGTATTTTCCAAGCTCTTGCACAGAATAATGATCGGGTTGTGTCATTGTGATATGAATACCAATAACGGCTAGAGCACTTATTATTCGTAACCAATCTATGTAGTTAATTCTTTTTCTTACCATACAACCTCCAACAAATGTCTTTATATTAACAGCACAACATAAAGACATTTTTGACTAATTTGAGAATTTGAGCAGAGTAAGTTAATAATTATAAAATTAGAATAGTTCAAAATCATCTGCGTATTTAAAACAAATCTCTAATTCAGATAAGATATAAAGTGCTTAATTCACCAAAAATATAAAATCTCATTAATGAATTATTTGTAAAACATTCAGTCTAACAGCATTTTATTTATCTGATATATATCATGCATCATTCGTTACCTTTTAATGTATGTCTAGATTTTATAATTTGGAATACAAGGCGATCTTTTGTAATCAACAATAAAACTAAATAAACGATAATAGCCGCAATCATTTGTGATACCGTTGTATAAATATGATTACCTAATGCAAACCAAATCAAAATAGAAACCGAACAACAAATAATAGAAAAAATCGAATATTTTAAAATATTCTTAGTCATTCCCTTTATTGAAATTTGCTTCCTCATATAGTGAAATTGAATAGTTGTCACACTGAATTCAGCAACAATAGTTCCTAATACAGCTCCATATACTCCCATAATTGGTATTGTTATATAGTTGACAATTACATTTATTACTGCAGAAAAGACACTTGATATTGTCAAATATTTCGTGTTTTTAGTTGGAACTAAATACTGATCACTCGAGATACTGGAAAGTCCACGAGCTATAATGACCGGGCATAAAGAAATAATTATTGATGATACTGGTAAGTAATTATCCCCGTAAAACCAAGGAACAAAGCCATTTGCAATACTCATTAATCCCAAACACATTGGAAAAATCAGTAATATTGAAAAATCAATAGTCGATTGAATGCTGTTCGTTAATCCCTCTGAATCATCTCCAATAAAATATTTAGAACTTTTTGGTAACATAACCGTACTTACTGCAGTAATTGCAGTAACTGGTATTTTGACAATTTTATCCGCCAAATCATAGTAAGCCAATATAGACGGCTCATTCAATAAATATTCCAACATTACTTTATCCATTTGATAGTAAATTAATGTTACCGCCTGTGGTAAAGCAATCTTTAATGTTGGAAGTAGATGTCTAGTAGGATGTAATTCATGAAAATCAGGTAAACAGATTATAGATTTAATATTTTTATAACACAATACAGTTGCTAAAACCTGACAAGCTCCAATCAACAAGATATATTTCACTAAATCGCTAGGCGCTTTAACTAGACTGAAAATCAATATAACTGTCACAACTTTAACAATTAAATTTCTAATTACAACTGTTTTAAAATCCTCCATACCGTTAAAAAGCCATATTATATCTAAAAACGATCCAATGAACCAAATAATCTGGTATAAAGAATAAATTTCATATTGGGTTCCATTCATAAACAAGCAATAAAAGGCGTATGAAATCACTAGCATTACAAATCGGATTATCATTATTTCAAAAAATATGATTGACCTTTTATTTTTGTCATTTTTAGCATAAGCAATTTCTCTTATACCATAATTTGTTAGCCCTATCGACCCTAAAACACATATAATTTGACTCACCGAATCTATATACGTATATATCCCCAAATTATTTGGAAGTAAAACACGAGATATATAAGGTGAAGTAATTAATGGTACAATAATCGCTAATAATTGAGTGGCACAACTATAAAAAATATTTAACGCTGTCTTTTTCATTTTATGCATCCCTATGAGCTAAAGCTATTCCTTTTACAAAGTCTATAAGAATCGGTTTACTAGTATTTCTATATTTATATTGTTGTTTCGTCATGGCATCCTTTAATACTATCCATGAATTTTTTAAAATACCCTGTGTAGAGAATGACTCTCTCTTTTTCCAAAAATTATAATTATCTAAAATGATTGGATATAAATCGGATAAATCTTCTTTATCATCAAAGAATTTAATTAACTCTTCTAATTGTTCCAATCTAATTTCTGCATATAAGTTATCTCTATTTCCCTTTGTTTTCTTTTTTGAGAACAATCGTTTCAGTAAAGAAATAGAAATACCTTTATCAACGCCAATTGTATTATTTGAATGCTGGCGATAATTTATTAATTTATCATTCACACAAAATAAGCCATTATATAATGCTGAAATTACTCCAAACCAATAATCATGCGCCCAATTTTTAGGGTATGGCTTTGCTAAAGTTATAAGATCTTTTCTAATAGCTGAAGTAGCTCCAGTCACAAAATTATCAGCCAATAATCGCTGTACTTGCACTTCCTTGTTCTTCATAAAATCTTGTTGAAAGGATAAAGAAGAAAATAAATTATCAATTGGCTGTAAATAGGCATCTGTAACACTGGCATTACTAAAAACTAGCAAAGCATTTGGATTATTTTCGAATACATCAGTCATAACTTTAACTTTGTTTTTATTCCAGACATCATCTTGATCACAAAAGAAGATAATATCTCCCTGACATAAGGAAATGGCCTGATAAAAATTTTTCTTAAACCCTAAATTAGTTTTGTTTCTAACCAGTTTATAATCAATATTTTTATCAAGTAAAGTATGTTGAACCATTTGTATAGTATTATCCGTAGAGCCATCATCACATATGATAATTTCATCAATCATCTCAGTCTGGTCTATAATACTTTCTAATTGTTGTTCGATAAACTTTTCTCCATTATACGTGCAGAGTGCAACAGATTTTTTCATATCAAACCTCCATAAAAAATAGCCTAATATCTACATATTAAGCTAATTTCTCTTATAATTCAATTTCCTTCAAATATCGAGCTAATGCATCTTGCCATGTTGGCAAGGGTTTAAAGCCATTTTCTACAAGTTTAGATTTATCTAATCTTGAGTTAAATGGTCTTGCAGCTTTAGATAAACCATATTCTTCTGTAGTTACAGGAATAACTGTATTGGTATATCCGGCTTGTTTAAAGATTTCACAGGCAAAATCATACCAACTAATATATCCACCTTCATTGGTTGCATGATAATAACCATATTTATCTGTTTCAATCATATCCACTAATAATCGAGCTAAATCATAAGTATAAGTTGGGGTACCAATTTGATCATTTACGACTTTTAACGTGTCATATTTCTTCCCTACATTTAACATGGTTTTAATAAAGTTATTACCATTCTTACCAAATACCCAAGCAATACGAACAATAAAATACTTATCAAGGGTTTGAGAAACAGCTAATTCACCTTCTAATTTAGTTTGTCCATATACATTTAAAGGCTTATAGTCTTTACAATCAGGTTGCCATGGTTCTGTACCTTGGCCATCAAATACATAATCAGTTGAAATATAAACCATCTTAGCATTTACTTCTTTACATGCACTGGCAATATTTTGTGTTCCCCCTGCATTAATGGCTCTTACTTTCGCTTGCTTATCTTCATCTTCCGCTGCATCAACAGCTGTCCAAGCTGCACAATGTACTACAACATCTGGATGAATTTCTTGGATAGTTTTATCTACTGCTTCTTTATTGGTAATATCCAAAGAAACATATTGAGCAGTAGTTACATAACTACCATCTTGCACATCACTGTATTCGGGTGCTAAATCTGTTCCAATCCCTTCATAGCCTCTAGAAGCCAATTCATTCATTACATCATGTCCGAGTTGTCCAGCAACTCCTGTCACAAAAATCTTCATTAATTGATACCTCCTTCATAATTATTGAGAATCTCTTTCCATCTTCTATATGCATTTTCTTTACTAAATTCTTCAAAATTTGCAAGAGCATTATTTGAAATACTTATCAGTTCATCCTTATCGTTAAACAATTCAACAGTTCGATTCACTATACCTTCAACTGTATTTTCTACAAAACCATCAGTTTTATCATGTATCACTTCAAATACACCATCGCCCCAATTTGTTGAAATTGTAGGGACACCTTTTGCCTTAGCTTCAATAATTGTCATACTCATACCTTCAAAGTTAGAAGTCATCCATAATAGAGAGTAGTCGTCAAAAATATTCTTATCATTGCAAAAACCACACAAATGAACATTCTCATTTAAGTCATTTTCTTCAATCAATCTTCTGATATCATTTACTAAAATACCATTACCATACATGTCTAAGGTAAAATTTGGAACCTGTTTTTTCAATTGTTTTGCACATTCTATCATTTTAGGAAGATTCTTTTCTTTTGCAAATCGACCCATATAAATGATTTTATGTTTTCTTTTCTCATCCCCAATACTTACAGTATTATTGAAAATCTTTTTATCTATAAAATTATAAGAATATGTGGAATTAAAAAACTGATTTCCTTTTTTCATATCTGCCTTTGTTCTAAAAACAGTAACATATGGCTTTGACATCAACTTACTTTGAAGCCTGCCTAGTTTATTAGTTCCCCAAAAATATTCAAACTTTGTATGTATTTCCAGTATAAACCGATTTTTTGAACTCATGAACATGGCAGCGGCCGGAGAAGAAACTATAATAATATCATCTGGAGAAAATAACTTTCTCATTTTGGTACGTGAAATCGGAATATAACAAAAATAACAAAACAACTTGAAAAGCTCTTTAAGCAATGAAAACAAATTAAAATGTTTTATGCTATCTGATATAACTTCCATTTTTGGAAAAAAATCATGTTTTGAAATATTAATAATTTCACAGTCTGAAAACAAATCATATTCAGTTATATTGGAATCAATGACACTAATGACTTTTATTGTATAGTCATCTTTTAATAATTGTATGAATGATGAATACGCTGAGACAAGTCCACCAGCTTCATTCGAATGTAGTTTATCGAAAACTATATAAATATTTTTCATACTAACTCCTGTTCAAGACTCCACTAATCACTTGTCTATCTTTATTCATATCAAATTTGCGTGCAAACATATATTGTCCATTCATAAAATGTTCCATATCTTCCACTCCAAGTGTTTTTGGACTGGCATTCAATCCTTCAAAGACAATATATCTAGAATTGTATTTTAATACTTTATCTTCATATTTTGAATTCATTAATAAAATCTGAAAAAAATGTTCATCAGGACAAGCTGTATATTCAAATTTTGAACAATAATCATTTTCACGAATATACGATAATATATACTTCATACATTCATTTGTGATACTAAACCACGAAGATCCCTTATACAATTCAAAGCCTTTAAAATTTTTTCTTCGAATAAAAGGCATTTGAATAAAACGAAGAGCCATATCAGTAAATCGATATAATTTCTTTCGGTTCTTAGGATTCTCTCTAAAAAAAGAATATTGTATTAATCTCCATTTGTAGTTTCCAATATCATTCACTTCTACAAACTGTTTATCCGTCCCTTTACTTTCAATATACGCATCCATTTGTGTATGTGACATTAAAGGTAAATCCTGTCCACTGATAAAGTGAATATAATCATATGTTCGTTTTGTCGACTCCACCAATTCAAACAATTTGATTGTAGCTTGAACTTGACTAAAACCAGACCAATTCACGCTGACTCGATCTTCTACCAAAAAAACATGAGAATTATCTTTATAAAGTTCTTTTAAATCACGGAATAAAGTATCTTGTTTTTTATCAACATGAATATATGCATCTCCAAAATGAAGAGCAGCTACTAAGACTTGTAACTGCTCCAAATTTGTATACACGCTCATAATAAAAGCATGTCTTAACATTTTATTCCTTAGCTCTTCCTTTTTCTACATACATCTTTTCAAAGTAATTTTGGTATTCTCCATTAATGATGTGTTCCCACCATTCTTTGTTGTCTAAATACCATTGAATCGTCATTGGAATACCTGTATCAAAAGTATATTTTGGTTTCCATCCTAATTCTGTTTCAAGTTTTGTAGGATCAATTGCATAACGACGGTCATGTCCTTTTCGGTCTTGTACAAAAGTAATCAAACTTTCTGGTTTATTTAATGCATGAAGCACAGTTTTTACAACTTCTAAGTTTGTTCTTTCGTTGTGACCACCTACATTATAGACTTCACCAACGCGTCCTTTACGAACGATTAAATCGATTGCTACGCAATGGTCATATACATGTAACCAGTCACGGACATTTTCTCCGGTTCCATATACTGGAATTGTTTCGTCATTTAATGCACGAGAAATAATTAATGGAATTAATTTTTCTGGGAAATGATATGGTCCATAGTTGTTTGAACAACGACTTACTGTTACCGGTAAACCATAGGTTCTGTGATATGCAAGTACAAATAAATCTGCACTAGCTTTTGCCGAAGAATATGGGCTAGATGTATGTAATGGAGTTTCTTCTGTAAAGAATAAATCAGGACGATCTAAAGGTAAATCTCCATATACTTCATCTGTAGATACTTGGTGATAACGTTTGATTCCATATTTAACACATGCATCTAATAATGTAGTTGTTCCCATTACATTCGTCTTAACGAAGATTTCTGGATCTTCAATGGAACGGTCTACATGGCTTTCTGCGGCAAAGTTAACAACGACATCAAACTTTTCTTTTTCAAATAAATCCATAATGAATGGACGGTCAGCAATATCCCCTTTAATAAATTTATAGTTTGGTTTATCTTCTACGGGTTTACATGTTTCTAGATTTCCTGCATAGGTTAACTTATCTAAGTTGACAATCATATCTTCTGGATATTTATTGACCATGTAATGAACAAAGTTACCTCCAATAAATCCAGCTCCACCTGTTACTAAAATTTTCATTGTGTTATTCTCCTTTGTATGTAAATTGATTATTTGATTCTTCTAGTGTTGGACCAACTTGGTCTTTTTCACTTAATACAGGTTCAATACCGTTTAATAATGATCCCCAGTCAACATTACATGTTGGATCATCATAACGCATACCGCCTTCAGATTCTTTATTGTATACGTTATCTACTTTATATCTGAATTCTACATTATCTGTTAAAGTTAAGAAACCATGAGCAAAGCCTTGGGGAATAAAAAATTGACGGTGATTTTCTTCACTTAATTCAACACTTACCCATTGTCCAAATGTTGGACTTCCTTTACGAATATCTACAGCCACATCAATGACTGTTCCCTTTGTACAAGATACTAATTTACTTTGTGCATAAGGAGGATTTTGCCAATGTAAACCTCGTAAAGTTCCTTTTTGGGCACTAAATGACATATTGTCTTGAACAAAGTCTACGGTTACCCCCAACTTTTCATATTTTGGTTTTGAATATGTTTCTGTAAAGTACCCTCTATGATCTCCAAATACATCTGTATCAATAATCAAAACACCAGGGATTTTTGTTTCTGTTACTTTCATTAGTCATGCCACTCCTGTTCTACATATGCCCGGTCCATAATTTTCTTTAAATATGCACCGTATTGGTTCTTTTTATAAATCTCGTAAATTTCTTCTAATTCTTTTCGATCAATCCAGCCATTCTTAAAAGCAATTTCTTCTAAGCAAGCAATTTTACGATGTTGATGTTCTTCAATAGTTTTCACAAAGTTTGTTGCATCCACTAAAGATTCATGTGTACCTGTATCAAGCCAAGTAAAGCCATCACCTAATAAAGTTACATTCAATTCATTATTTTCTAAGTAAATTCGGTTTAAATCCGTAATTTCCAATTCCCCACGAGGACTTGGTTTTAAGTTCTTTGCGTATTCTACGACCTTATTGTCATAGAAGTATAATCCTGTTACTGCATAATTTGATTTTGGATGTTCTGGTTTTTCTTCTAAAGAAATAGCTTTTCCATTTTCATCAAATTCTACTACGCCAAAGCGTTCTGGATCTTCCACATAATATCCAAAAACAGTAGCTCCTGCATCCTTATTAGCAGCAGCACGTAAACGTTTTGTCAATCCATGTCCATGGAAAATATTATCTCCTAAAATCATGGCAACACTATCATCTCCGATGAATTCTTCACCTAAAATGAAAGCTTGTGCTAAACCATCTGGACTTGGTTGTACTTTATAAGATAATTCAACACCAAATTGATGTCCATCCCCTAATAATCCTTGAAAACGAGGTGTATCATCTGGAGTTGAAATAATCAAAATATCACGAATTCCAGCATTCATTAAAATACTCATTGGATAATAAATCATCGGTTTATCATAAATTGGCAATAATTGTTTACTAGTAACTTTGGTTAATGGATACAAACGTGTACCACTACCACCTGCAAGAATAATTCCTTTCATAGTATGACCTCCATTTAGCATAATAATAAACCCTTACGTAAGGTAAGGGTCAAGTCTTATTCATGATTTTTCAGTTTTCGCAAAGGCGCAGTAACTTTCCAAGAGCGAGAATTTTTCATTAATGTAATTTCATTTTGCAATTGCGAATTTTTGTTCATCATGGAATCTAGCATCTCATAAAACGGTTGTGGATCTGTATATAAATCCTGAACTTCAAACGAAATTTTTACTTCATCATATTGTTGCTCTTTAAATACAATGATAATTTGTGGATCAGGTTTACAGAAATATATACAATCTTCATAGAAAAAGCCATTTACAATTTCATAATCTATATCATTTCCATCGGCTTTAACCACTATTTTTTTTAATATCCAATGTCCATGAAAATCTGGATCTAATCGAATGGATGATACATTACTTAGATTTTTAAAATCATATTCAATAATTGGATGCACATCATCAGCTCTCTTTTCCAATACAATTTTATCTTCTTCATTAAAACCGTTTCCTTTATCAACGAAACATTCTGAATGTAAATCCATATGATAATAGTTTGATAAAGAACTTTGATTTGGATAATATAAATATCCAAATTTTTTATCAAAATCCAATTGACTACTAAGTTCCATTTGTTCTAGTACTCTCTAACTAGAATTTCCATCAACATATGTATGAAAGAAAGACATCTTTTCTTCACGCAAATCTTTATACTCATCTTTTCCCTTAAAGATGTTTTCTAGAGTACAAATGAGTTCGTCTTGTGTTTTAATTATTGCACCAGGCATCAAAGTGGATGGATCATCTACCACAAAACCTCGATCTCTTTTATATTCCTCTAAATCTGGACAAGAAAAAATTACTGGTCTATTTAACAATAGATAATCCACATAGACAGAAGAATAGTCTGAAATTAAGGCATCAAATGCGTTCATAATATGATAGATTGTTAAAAATTGTTCATTTAATGAGTCCGTATTTAAGAAAATTAATCGCTTAGGCAATTCAAAATTCCCCTTTGTAAAATAATCATTATCCGCAAAATGTAACTTTGCAACGATATAAGCATGATTGTTTTCTAGAAATTCATCCAGCTTCTTTGGATCATAATCTTTATAGCTAAAGATATTTTCTTCAAACCTTGTCCTTCTTGTTTCAGCCCTTTTCTCATTGTAGGTAAATAGAAAATAAGCTTACTGTCATCTTCAACATCAATAATTTTTCTTAAATTATCTCTGCCATTTTCCGTAAATAGATAATCATTTCTTGGAAATCCTGTTACTTTAACCTTATTTGGATCAACCGAAAACATACCACTCAACGTTAGTTGACAAAAACGAGAAGTAGCATTGATCATATCTGATTGTGAAGTGATGATTTTTAAAGTTTCAAAATCCTGATCTGATGAAGCACTACTAAAATAGCCAATCAATTTTAGAGGGAAACCATGCCATAAAGAGATATGTTTTTGATTTTTCTTTTTAACATAGGAAAACTCAAATGATGAAGTAACAAAAAAGTCCGCTTCTTCTATTTTTTGATCAGCTAATTCAGAGCCATACAATCCACATGCAATATTTTGTCGAAGCATCCTATTATACATTTGCTCATTTTGTATGCACCAAAACGTATCATAGTTTGGATTATCTTTTACATAATCCCAAAAAGCTCTCGAATTATCCGAAAAATCTGGTTCTGATCCAAAAAAAATTAATTTTTTATCCATAGTTGATCTCCTTCATCGACATAACAATATCCCTGCTTGTTTACTTACAAAAATAGAACCATTTTTTTCAATTATTTCTTGAATATATGTTTTAAATTCTTCCATTCTTGGTCCAATCAGTTCATTCTGATTCCCATGGCAAGACATAATATAATCAATCAAAGGCTGAGCTTGATTAATTAATAAAGAATCCTTATATTCTTTTTTTTCAATATGTTTAAAGAATGGCTTTAACAATTCATCCGCATTTTCTAATCCAAACTTATCATATAGATGATTTGATGAAAGTTCGATTCTTTCATCAAATCCTTTCACAATATCTTGTATTTCTTTCATATGGCTTTTTCCATACGTACTACAATAAAAAATACCATTGGGTTTTAAAACTCTTTTTATTTCCGATAGACCTTGGTCTAAATCACTCAAATAGAACAAAACGTGATTTGCGATTATATAATCAAAGTAATGATCCTTAAAGGGTATCTTTTCGCAATCCACCACCATACAATTAAAATCTTTGCCAAATTTCTGTCGAACTTCGTTAATCATTCCTTCTGAACTGTCTGATAAGAAAAATTCTCTATTTCTTAAATTGATGGAATTATTTTCCCACAATTGCCCATTTCCACAACCTACTTCCAACAAACGGTTTACTCCATTAAAATTAATTTGACTATAGAGCCACGGAAACCATCCTTGCGGATTGGTAGAAAATTGGTTATGTAACTGAATACGAACTTTTAGATTATTCGAATCCATATATTGTTCTACAATCTTTGAATCATCGTTGGTCATTTGCACTAATGAAATCAAATCTTTCCAATCAAAAGAATCATTTTCAATTTGGCGAATCGTAGTCTGTAAAGCATCTTTTAAAACCTGCAAATGAGCAATTCTTGAATTAACTAAAGAGATTTGAAGATTCAATGAATCTTCAAACTTTTGGTTACTTGTGACCATTGGAAAAATATCTTCAATGGAAAATCCAAGATGTTTTAAAGCCAATATTTTTTGTAGCTTTATAAAATCTTTTTCACTGTATTGTCTATACCCATTGTCCATAACAAAAGAGGGTTTTAACAACCCTATTTTATCATAATAACGAATGGTTCTTTCTGACACATTTGCCATCTTGGCAAATTGTCCTGTTTTATAATAGTTCATAATTAACTGTTAATCGACAACATAAAAAATCGATATATTTTATTCAAATATTCTCTTGAACAAAATAGTAATGAAAATCCATTTTTAATAAAGGAAAACAATTGTCTATCCGACATTTCCTGAAGCATCTGATTAAACAATACATTTGCTTTCAAATATTTTTGTGCTGCTTTTGAATTATTTTTTGATGTAACATACTCAGCTGCTTTTTCAACTAAAGCAATATTTCCTTTTTTATATTCATTAGTTATGTAAACCATGTACAAATACTGCTCAAATAAATTTTTTCGAGAAATACTATTAGCTGTCATTCTATATTTTAAAACAACTGCATTTAAATTTGAAATCTTATATCCATTTAATACAGCTCGAAGAGTAAAGTCATAATCTTCACATAAAGGAATATTTCTATAACCATTTAATTTTTCAAAAACTTCTCTTTTTCCTAACCAAGTTGGATGTGCAATACATTGTCCATATTTCAAACATTTGCTTATCTTTTTAGGATTAGTTGGTATCTTTTTTATACTATATAGCGTAGTTCCATCTTCATTTATCATTTCGGTAATGCCACCAATCAAATCATAGTGATGTAATTCTATATAATTCAACTGTTTTTCTAAACGATCTGAAAGACTAATATCATCTGCATCCATGCGAGCAATATATTCACCAGTACACAAAGAAATACCCCGATTCAAAGATTTGGTTAAGCCTAGATTTTTTTGGTTAATATAAAAATGAACTCTTTTGTCTTTAGAGGCATATTCACAAATAACCTTTTGATGAATCTCATTATCTGGATAATCTAAAATAATAATAAACTCAATATCCTTATATGTTTGATTTAGTATTGACTCTATTGATTCTCGTAATAATTCTTCATCTTCTTTATAAGTTGACATAATAACTGAAATCATAAAAATCCCCCAAAAAATATTAATCTAGTTTAACTTTCACCATAGAAAAACGAGATTATTATCTTTGCATAAAAAATCCATCATAAAATACATGCTTGTATATTTAATAGCAAAAATCTATTAACTTGCATAATATATATACCTCGAAAATAATTCAAACATTCATTATCTAGTTGTATTTCACATTTTAAATAACTCATTATTTACAATACAAATAATACTGAACACCATTATCAACATCTACAATATGTTTGAATATTTTAAATCCATCTTGTTTCAAATAATAATCATACTCATCACTCAAGACAACAACACTATTAATAAAACACTTAGATATCACTTTTTCTAGCTTAGCATTAGTACTATCATTTGGGTTTGTCATAAAATCATAATAAATCTGCTGATAATCTTGAGAAAAATCTTTATATTTTGCTTTATCAAATCCATAACGATTAGAGGCAGAAATCGATATCGTATGAGGCGAAACTGTTCTTAAAATAATTGATAAATAATGATAAACAGAATTCATAGGCAACACTTCAGGAGTAAGCGCAACACAAGTTTCATGTGTAGTTTCATATCTTTCCTCTAATGCATTACCCAACATAACTGTAGAATTAGGCATAATAAACTTGTTATGCCAAAGAATCTTTGCACTTTCAGTCATTCCTAAACCACTATTTTCACTATAGCTATAATTCCTACTCAAAGAAACATTCAACGTTAAAATTAAAACAACAATAATGCTAAAATAAGCTTTAAATGCTCTTATGTGAAAAACTGTTGAAATATTCACAACAAGCATAATAAAAGCAATAGTTACTATTGTGTAAAGATAATTAGCATAAATTCGTTTGGAAACAAAATCAAATACCGCTGATTTTTCAAAAATATTATTAAAAGGTTCCAATACAATAAATGCAAAAACTACGATTAAAAATATTATCATGCGGTTTAAATACTGACTTTTAAATAATAAACAAGATATGCAAAGAAGAACCGCAATGATAAAAACTTTAGAATGGCATGACAAAGAAAAATCTGTTGCAATTGGTTCAGATATCGTGCTTGTATTTCCCAAAAGCAAAGAAATAAAAAAGCATAATAATAGTATCAAAATAAAGAAAACATAAGATTTCTTATCTTTGGATGTTACCAAACAAGCAATCAAAAATGATAAGGAGCAAATGATAATGGAAGGTATAGCAATAGTTGATTTAGATACCATAACAAAACCAATAGCTGCTACGCTTAATATAGTCTGCAAATTGATTTTCTCTGTTCTCAAGAAAAATAAGATAAGTAATAAAATGCCATTAACTCTCGTTAGATTTGAGCCATAATACATTGCTGAATTAAACTGCCAGCCGTCTTGAACAGATATCAATGCACCACCCTCAACTAAAGAAAATGGAATTCCAAAAAGAATCAATACCAAAGAAAAGTATTGATAATAGAACTCTGTAATTTCAAATTTAGTTTCTTTGCATATAAAGCGAGAGAACTCAGTAACAAGCATCCCTGAAAGAAAATAATTAAAAAATGCCATAAAAACTCTACAGAAAACACTGGTATTTAATTTGAATAAGTAGACATATGCAGCGTATTCCGAATATCCTGTATTAACTAAATAAGAAAACATGGAAGATAAATTTGATGCATATCCAGTAGAAGGGGATGTGTAAAAACCACTTTTAGAATATGGTATACTAGAGACCCATCCCAAATAGAATCCATCATCCTGATTATTGTTCATCCATAAACAACTAATATGACTAAATGATATCCCTACCAAGAAAAAACCAACAAAAATCACAAACCATTGTGATGCAATAAAGTTCTTAATTTCATTTTTATCTACAATTTGCAGAGAATTTTTCTTCAAACGCCAAATACTCCACAGAAATAAAGAAACAATAACTAAACAAAGATAGAGAACAAATACAATCCAAGGTGCATTAATCAATTGTATGGGAATTCCTCCTAATGCAACAAAAAAGCTAAAAATCAAAAATCCAGCTATAAAATGTGATGGATAGCTGCCTTTCTTTTTAAAAAATGCTGCTCCAATCAAATATTGAAGTAATATATAAAAAGCAACAAAGATCATCCCAAAAACATAATTATACAAAATATATAAATCACTCATGTTTGCTCTCCTTATATTCTTTAATGCTCAATTTTTGAATCAATTCTTTTTGTTTTTCTTGTAATTTAGAAATCTGACTCACCTGATCAAATAACATGATATATAAAAAGAAAATAAACAATGTAAAGATAAAATTACTTGTAGTCATAAATCCTAAACTAGAAGAAATGAAATCTGCCAACTTTGGAAATACAGAAATGATTAATAAAAGAATAGACCATAGAATCCACCCAATGGATTTATCAATGTTCATACCTTGTTTTCGGATTTTTGTTATTACGAACACAAAGGTTAATATACTAGCTAAAATAAAAACAATTTGTAACTTTCCTGACATAATCTATCTCTTTCTAAATGGTTGAATCAAAAAGATTGAAATTAACATACGACTCATATATTTAATTGTATTTGTTAAATTCAAATATGATTCACCAAATTCTCTTTCACTCATTTGTACCTGTACTTCTTCGATTTTTCTTTTCTTTTTTAGCATATAAACTAAAGTATCCGGTTCCGGTGGATTATTCATATCTGTTGCATAATCTTTTATACAAGCTCTATTGTAAGCTCTAAATCCACTCGTTGGATCTTTAATAGTTTTACCCGTCATGACTTTAATCACCCAACTAATCAAACGTGAGCCCAACATACGTGCTGTAATTGGCTTATCTTCACTCACAAAACGAGATCCAATTACAATGTCATTACCTCTTTCAATTCCTTGCACTAAGTCATTAATATATTTTGCAGAATGTTGTCCATCACCATCAAATTGAACAGCTACATCATAACCTTCATCTAGTGCTAATTTAAAACCAGTTTGTACAGCACCGAAAAGTCCAAGATTACAAAATCCATCAATATAGTTAAAGTGATTCTTTTTTAGGACTTCTAATGTATTATCTTTAGAGCCATCATTAACAATCACGTAATCTATATCTGGTGCATTTTCCATAATATCTTGAACTGTTTTTTCTATATTTAAAGCTTCATTATACGCAGGTATAATAGCCAACGTTCTCAATTTACTCATACTTTTTTCTCTCCAAACAATCATAATTATAAAGAGTGAATAACGAAAATTCAACTTCACCCCATTATCGCATATAAGAGATCCATACCCCTTGATTCTAATCCTTTAAACTCCCTATAATATGGATTCATATTTTCTAAAAGTAATCGAAAAAATTTTCGCTCTTTTAATACGTTAATATGTTCTTTATAGAATTGTATTTTTTTATCGTAATATTCTTTTCTTTGATTATAAAAAGATGGATTCGATTCTTGTAGAGCCAATAACATTTTTATTCCATCTTTTGCAGTCACAGTTCGCAAATAAAACGTATTTCGATTACGCATCTTTTGAATTAATCCAGCATTAATATCTTGAACACCTATTGTATTTTTTCCATGTAAACGATATTTAAACAAAGGAATATTCCAAAAATACATGCCATCATTTAAAGCAGCAGTAAAATTTATTAAATAATCATGGGCTACCATAGTACTAAAATGAGTTATTACTTGGTTCTTTAATGCTTTTGTGATGACTAAAGAACATCCCTGAAAATAATTATGATTATAGAATTCTTCAAACTCTACTCGAACACAATCCCCTTTTTCTACAGGTTTAAAATAAAAATTGTTATTTGATTTACCTGGCTCAAGTTTTACAGGCAGTTCATTTTCCTTTGAATCAATATAAACAAAGGAAGAAGCTAAAGCCTGAATTTTACTATTTCCTTGAATTTTAGAAATCATCTTTTCTACTTTGTCTTTCATCCAAATGTCATCTTGATCACATAAAAAAATAAAGTCTCCAGAACAATAATCCATTGCTTCTTTAAAATTCAGTTTATAACCTAAGTTTTTCTCATTCTGAAAAAGTTTGATAGGATAGCGCTTTTGATAAGATTGAATAATTTCTATGGTTTTGTCTTTTGAACAGTCATCACAAATTACCAATTCATCAATTGGCATGGTCTGAGAGAAGATTGAATCCAATTGTTCCTTTAAAAATTTTTCACCATTATAGGTGGCCATTGCAACAGATATCATTTTTTCAACCTTCTTTTCAATTCAAAATATGCTTCCAATGCATGGATTCTTTTCACTAACATTTCTAAAATAGTGCCATGATGAATCTCAGAAACATTATCTCCATGTCTTCGATAATATAAATAAGATTTTTGGATTAAGACATTTTCTCCACACTCATCTCCCACCATACCTATCCATTGATCATGCATATAAATCTTTGTAGGTATTGGAACAATATACTTTACGAGTTCTCTTCGAAAGGCCATGCAACAGCCTATATAGCCATTTTTAATTAAATTATGAATAAATCCAGTATTAACATTTTTCATTTTAAAAAATGAAGGCATCAATACTTTATAGTCATTATCCACAATCGTCGCATCATGCATAACAACCATTGTGTCTTCCTTAAATGCAGACAAAACACCCTCTACTTTCCCATCTAGCCAAATATCATCCTGGTCGGATAAGAAGATAATGTCGTTTTTACAATGTATAATCGCATTCTCAAAGTTCTTCTTAACCCCTTTTCCAGAGCCAGGAATCACTTGAATGCGTTTATCCTTTAAAGAAGCAATTACTTGTTCTGTTGCATCTGTACTAGGATCTAATGAAATAATTACTTCATCTGTGTCTTTCAATTGCTTTAAAATAGATTCTAACTGTTCTTTAATGTACTTTTCGCCATTATAACTGGCCATCGCAACAGAAACACTTTGCATACTTACACCTTTCTAGTTATCAATAAAAAAATAAAATTCAAATTTCGATATTCTTTGTAATGCATCAATTTAAAAAAGTAAGAAGGATGTTTTCTATATTGGGCAAAATACATCGTTACTTTTTGTTTATATTCATCAAGTGAATAGATATCTAATATAGCTTGAGCAATGTCCGATTTCACATTTTTATAGTCATTATGGATAAAGCGATGCATTTTATGACTTACCTTTCCTAAAAAGGATTCCACACCAATTGCATTATTTCCATGAATACGATAACGGATATGAGTCTTTGTATCATAAACGACTTTCCCTACTGCACTTGCGATAATATACGTTGTCCAATCATGAGCCACTTGTGGACCAGAATATTTTTGTAATTCTTTATGTAATGCGTTATTCCAAACAAATGTACATCCAGGCAATACAGGTCTTTGTAGAGCATCTGGATAAGATAATACCCCTTCAAACGGAAAGCCTTTTTCTTTTAAAACTTCCATATCATTATTAACCGAGATTACATTTGAAGTATATAACATGGGTTTATTTTCCATTAGAGAGGCAACCGCTACTTTTAATTTATCTTTATCCCAAATATCATCTTGATCACAAAACGCATAAAAAGCATAATCTCTTGTTTCTTTGACTAAAGTCCAAAAACTTTGTACAAAGCCAAGATTTTTACCTTCTAATAAAAATATATTGGCATTGTTTTTTGCATATTCATGCAAAATCTCTCTTGTTTGATCTTTTGAGCCATCATCCCGAATATAAAGAAAGACTTCCACATCTTCTTGATTCAATACACTATCCAATTGTGTTCGAATATACTCTTCTCCATTATATGTAGAAAGTAAGACACAAACCTGACGAGTCATTATTTCCAACCCCACTTACGAAAATATTGAAGTAAGCCTTGTACTTCACAAGAAAAAGAAAGCTTAGGAAGTTTTTCACAATAAACCGTATTATCTGGTACGTAAATAATGTTTCCTACTTCATTTACACGTTTAGAGAAATCTAAGTCTTCTAAAGTATTAAAAGCCGTATCAAAACCTTGGAGTTCTTTAAACAAATTGGTTTGAATCATAAAAAAACTATTTCGTAGAACAGGAATTTTAAATTCACTTGTATAATCAACATCTTCTGCTGCATGACTTGAAAATAATGAAGAAAGTGTCCATTCATTTTGATATACATTCTGAATATTTCCTACAGAATCCACAATCTTAGGCATGCAAACAGCACAGTCTAAATGTGTATCCATATAATCCATTAAATGAGTAACAATATCTTCTTTTATATAAGTTCCACAAGATAAAACAATATGATAATTCGAATCTAATAAAGTAAGCACATAATCATGAGCACTGGCAACATTCATTTTTCGTTTCATCGGAATATATTCTATATCTCTATAACGAGAAATAAACCATTGAAAATCCATTCGTTGCCTTGAATCTTTATTTTGATTAGAAAGATCTATCACATAGATAGTCTTAGTAAGCATTGTATACGTTTCAATTGATTGAATTGTTTTTTTTGCATCATCATAATTTGACTGTATTACGATAGAAAATGTTACTGTCTGCATTCTGTTTCCTCTAATACCACAACCATTATACATGATGAAAGAAAAATCACAAAATTTGCGAAAAACGAGAGCTACAATAGCTCTCGTTTATTCGAATTACAATTAACGTGCTCCTCTACCATGTAGCACTAAACTAATAGTTCGATAAATAATCGTTAAATCCAACCAAATATTCCAGTTATGCGCATAGTAGTTATCTAATAGAAGTCTTTGTTCAAACGTTACATCACTTCTTCCATGGGTTTGCCACATGCCAGATAATCCTGGTTTCATAGAAACAATATGTTTATAGTTTTCTCCCATGTCTTCCTTTTCTTTTGGAAGATATGGTCTAGGTCCAACAACACTCATCTGACCTTTAACTACATTGATAAATTGAGGGAATTCATCCAAACTTTTTTCTCGTAAGAATTGACCAGCTTTAGTAATCCGAGGATCATGCGCTAATTTCTTATTAATTGTATATTCTTCCCTAATAGATGGATTCTCTGCCATCAACTTCTCAAGTATTTTATCTGCACCTTGCACCATCGTTCGGTATTTATATATTTTAAAGAGTTTGCCATCTTTTCCAATTCGATCTTGTGTAAAGAATACAGGCCCTTTATCTCCATATTTCAAATTCACAATTTTGACATAAATCGTTAACGGAATTAAAAGAAGACAACCAATAATACCAATACCAATATCAATAAATCGTTTAAAGATAACGTTTAACTGATTCATTGTTCCCGAAGAATTAGCAATCAACAATTGACCATCATAATCTTCGACTTTCGTATCGAAGGTCACAAGGTTTTCCATTCTCGGTACAAAGAATACATGATCCACATGATCTTGGACCTTATTCATGATTTTTTGAATATCCTTTTGGTTCAACTGCGTAATGGCAATGACCACCGTATCAATTCTCTGATCTGTTACAATCTGTTCAACTAGGCCAAATTCATAAATTCTTTTAGAATGTACCAATCTTCTTTGATGAATATTTTCAAAATAATCCGTATCGTTGCAATCAATAAAAGCTCGGATATCAAACATACTAAAACGATTCTTTACAACCGTCTGACGAAAACGTTCTGCACTCTCACCGATACCGACAACTAATACTCTATGCTTAAATCTCCTTCGGAATTTATGGCGCGAGAATATGGCAAACCACATACTAAAAATAAAACATAGAAGAATGTAAACCATTAAAATCCAAATATCTTGTGGTGCATAAGACCAAATAATTAGAACACCAAATATATAAGCCCAAATGTGACTTAATACATTTAGTTTTAATTCATCGGTAGCTAAAAGCACTAAGCGTTTATATCGACCGCATAAAAATTGCATAAACATGTATGCAACAAATAAACGCATCTGAAATGTTGGATCCGTAAAAGGTATAACATAAAGCATAATTGCTGCAAAGATGGCATCAACTATACAATTCAACAAACCTATTTGAGTCATATAAATAAACAACCCCTCACATATCTAGAAATATTATGCCATAAAGCTATTACATATTCAAAAAGAGAGAAAGCATTACGCTCTCCCTCTAAGATTCTTCTATAAAATCAGACATTTTTTTCAACTTAAAATCTGGATATTTTAATGATAAATTTGGATTATAAAATGGATCTCCATCTTTTAAAATATCTGACCATCTATTTTGGAATAATTCAATTTCATGATTAAAACGATCAATTTTGTCTAGCGTATTTTCCATTCCTCTAGATTTAGATTCATAATGATGAAGTTCCGCAAAAGGAGTATAGACTACTAAATAACCCTTCTCACGTATTTTCATACATAAATCAATATCATTAAATGCTACTTTAAAGTCTTCATTTAAGCCATGCACTTCTTCAAAAATCTTTCGATCAACCATCATACAGGCAGCCGTTACAGCACTATAATCTTGGGCACATAATATTCTATTAAAATAGCCATAATGATTCTTTGGACGTCCTATAAAACAATGTCCTGCAATTCCACCAATACCAATAATTACACCAGCATGTTGAATGGTATCATCTTCATAAAATAATCGAGCCCCAACTGCACCTACATCTTGTCGCATACAATAGCCTAACATTTCTTCTATAAAATCAGGACTAATCACTTCTGTATCATTATTTAGCAACAAAATATAGTCTCCATCCGCATGCTGAACGCCATAATTATTAATTGCAGAGTAATTAAACTCATCTTTCCACATAATTACTTTTACACAATTATATTGTGTTTGTATCTCTTTGTAGTACTCAAAAGTTGATTGTTCCGTACTATTATTTTCTACCACAATTATTTCGTAATTATCATAAGTTGCATGATTCACAATGGAATTGATACAACGAGATAAATCATCAATGTGATCTTTATTAGGAATAATAATAGATACTTTTGGATGACTATCTAAAATATAATGCGTACGATAAATACCTAAGAATTTTCCTTTTTCAACTGTTGCATGAATCCCCACTCGATCATAATGTGCTTGGATAGCTCTAGTTCCTGCATCAAAAGCATACATCTTGCTTTCAGGATTTTCTGCTGTACTGGCTTGATGCATTCGCCAATGATATAAAGCATGAGGAATATGATAAATGTTCTCCGAACCTGCTCTTTCTGTACAACGGAAAATAAAATCATAATCCTGAGCACCATCAAATGCACTATCCAATAAGCCAACTTCATTGACAATTGTTTTGGAAACCATGAAAAAATGACAGATATAGTTTACTGAGCATAGTAAATCAATATTAAAATCCGGTTTAAAATGCGGTTGAAAATAGGTTGAACCATCTTCATTAATTTTATCTTCATCCGAATAGATTACTTGGATATTTGGATTTTCGTTCAATAATTGGACAAATTCAAATAGAGTCTGTGGTTCTAAAGTATCGTCATGATCGTATAAAGCAATATAATCACCCGTAGATATTTTTATGGCCTCGTTCATATTTCCTGCAATTCCATAATTCTTATCTAAACGGGTTATCTTGATTCTTGAATCCGAATAAGAATGATTCAGATAGTGTATCACTTCATCATTCGTACTTCCGTCTGCAATACATAATTCCCAATTTGAATATGTTTGATTCATAACGGAATCTATCATTTCTTTCAAATACGTAATAGGTGTATTAAAAGTAGCTACAACTAAACTAATCTTTGGCGAATAAGCAAAAGTATATTCTTTTTGTGCTTCTAATTGTTCTTTGTCTAAAACAAAATGTTTTCTCCATTCATTATAATCTATCTCTTTTTTAGGTCCGAACTGTAAACGCTCTATAAATTTACCCACTCCATAATTCTTTAAATAAGCAACTGCTTTTACTACATTTTTTACATTTAAAGCAGAAAGATATTTTCCCACAAGCCCTAACTTACTAGGTTTTTTAATTTGAATAACTCCCGTCTCTTGATTATGTTTGACAGAAAGAAAATGTTTTCCTATCTTATTACTTTCAAATAAAATTCTAAAACCAACTTTTTGATTTTTAATATCAACTAATCCTTCTTGAACAAGATCACCACGATTTTGAAAAGTAATATTACATCGTACTTCATTATACTCAGAATCTAGTAACTTTAGTTCAACAGGATGCGAATCTGTGGCATATGCATATCCGACAACTGTAACAAGAGTTTTCTCAGCATTTAAAACATATTGCTCGATTTTAACTATAACATCATCTAAAGAAGATGTGTGTTGCATATTTTTTCTTGCCTCCATTACTCTTTGTCATATTTGAAAGGTCCATACTCTATTTTAAAGTTCTTATTATAATACGGATCGCCTTGGTCTATAAAAGATTTCCAACGCTTATAAAATTTATTTGTTTCCGCTTCAAAACGTTCTGCTTTTTCTAGTGAATTCTCATAACCTCTAGATTTAGACTCATAATGATGCCACAATGCAAAAGCATTATAAACAACCAATTTATTTAATTGTCTTACACGTAAACAGAAATCTACATCGTTACATGCCACTTCAAATTGTTCATCAAATCCATCTACCTCTTCAAATACTGATTTTTTCACCATCATACAAGCCGCTGTAACAGCAGAATAATCACAATTAATGATAGGTCGCATCATATATCCAAAATCATCTTTACCAATTTCGGTAAATACATGACCCGCATAATTATTAAAACCAACAACGACTCCAGCATGTTGTACCGTATCATCTGCATAAAGAAGTTTAGCACCTACAATCCCTACTTCTGGTCGCATGCAGCATCCTAACATTTCTTTAATAGCGTTAGGTGAAATTACTTCTGTATCGTTATTCAAGAATAAGAAATAATCTCCTTTAGCCGCTTTCACACCAAAATTATTGATAGCTGAATAATTAAAAATTCCTTCCCAATACACAACATGGACATTCGTATGAAGCGTTTCTAATTCTTTATAGTAATCAAATATTTCTTGTTGATTACTATTATTTTCAATAATGATAATTTCAAAATTAGAATAGATATTTTTTTCAAACAAAGAATCTATACATGTTTCTAAAATATCTTTGTGGTTCATATTCGGAATAATAATTGAAACTAAAGGATTATCCTTCGTACTATACGTTGTATGATACAGACCATAATATGGCTTAGGCATCATTTCTACTTTGGCATCTACACCCGTACGATCATAATGTGCTTGAATTGCTTTCTGCCCTGCCTCATAACAATACATTTTACTTTCCGGATTACCCGCAGTAGAAAGTGGATGAATTCTCCAATGATACAAAATTTTAGGAATATGATAAATCGCATTGGCTTTCTCTATACAGCGAAACATAAAATCATAATCTTGACTACCATCAAATTCAGGATTCATTCCTCCAACTTGATCAATAATCTTCTTATTCACACAAAAGAAATGGGTAATGTAATTATGTGAACGGAAAAGATCTACATTATAATCTGGTTTAAAGTTTGGGTCCTGATAAATCTTTGCATCATTGTCATATTTATCTTCATCTGTGTAAATGATGTCATATTTAAAATCTTGTAGCGATTGAACAACCTCAAATAAACAATTTGGTTCTAAAAAATCATCATGATCATATAAACCAACATAATCTCCATCAGCTAATTCCAAAGCCCCATTCATATTACCGGAAATTCCAAAATTCTTTTCTAATTTCTTCCAAACAATTTGATTATTATTTTTATATTTTGCTTCCAAATAATCAATCACAAAATTTGAATCAGATCCATCAGCAATACATAATTGCCAATTCGAATAGGATTGCTTTAGAACACTTCCTATCATGTCATCTAAGAATTCTTTCGCAGTATTAAAAGTAGCTACAATAATGCTTATTTTAGGTTGATAAGAAAACTGAACTTGCTTTTGTTTTTCTATATCAGCTTTAGAAATTCGATGCGTTAAAAACCAACGATTATAATGTGCTCGTTCTCTTCCGTAAGTTAAAGTACGTATAAATTCTTTCCAACCATTATCTCTAATAAATTCTTTTGCATACAAAATATTATCTCGATTTAAATTTGCAGCAATAGTCTTAACTTTAGAATCAAATCGCTGAGTATTTTGTTTGATTGGTACAATTTGTTGTTGCCCTGCACATTTTAGACAAAGATTATATTTCTTGTTTTCTTGACCTTGAAATGAAATCATAAAGCCACAATATTTTGCATTGCCCAAAGCTAAATAATTTTGAACTACATCCAAACGAGCCATTCGCTGCAAAGAAAAATCAATAGATTTTTTATTTTCTAAAACGTCAAAATCAACAATAGAATCCATATCAAAAACAGCCCATCCCAAAACCTGAATTTCAGTTAAGTCTTGTTTCTGAACCTTATTTACCCTATCAATAACATATTTAAACTCTGCATCCTTTTGGACTAATTCCTCTTCATTAAACAATATATGTTCACAATGATTTTCTTGATCAAAAATACTGAAATCGACTTTATTAATAGTTTCATTTACTTCTACAAATACTTCAAAACCAACAGAACTAGAAGATAATTTGTATTTCTTTTGTACATCTTTTCTAGTAAAAGTTTTCAAATGATAAGGGGTCTTATTATTATTTACTAACAACTCAAAAGGATTTTCGTTATCTATTAAGCTGATTGTCCAGCCATCTAAATAAAGATACGAAATTGAACTATCTTTGGATTTATGTACCCAATATTTATCTATACTATAACTTTTCATACCCTTTTAATTACAACTCCTCAGCAAATCCTTTTTCTAATTTTTTAAATACAGCATATCCAACAAGCAAGCATACAATCCCAACAACAAAAACTATGCCAATAGATTGCATCGGAGGAAATACATGTTGCACAAAGACATCTCTATAACAATCAATTAACATGGTTATGGGATTAATTTGAATTAACGTATATAGAATACTTGAACTAGAAAACATTTCCAAACGATAAACAATTGGTGATGCATAAAAACCCATATTCAAAATAAAGCCAATAATATATTCAATATCTTGAATATATACATTTAATGCAGATAAGAAAAAAGCTACACCTAAACTTAATATCGTTTCAACCAAAGCTAATACAGGTATCAAAATCAAATGATACGAAATACCAATTCCATAGAACAAACAAAATGCAAGAATAATTAAACAAGAGATAAAAAAGTTAATTAAAGCACTACAAGCTTGCGAGATAACAAGTATCTCTCTAGGAAAGTACACTTTATTAATAATTCCAGCATTAGCTTTGATACAGGTTGTTCCTTGCTGGACAACAGTAATAAATAGAGTCCATGGAATAATACCCGTAATCAAATATACTACATAATTGTCTCCAGTATTTACCCCTCTAGTTCCCATAATAAATGGGAATACGATAGCATAAACCATAACTTGTAGCAAAGGGTTAATAAAAGACCAAAGAACGCCTAAAAAAGACCCTTTATATTTACCACGAATATCTTTTTTTATATTTGTTTTTAACAATTCTCTATATGCATATATGTCTTTAAAAACTTGCATTCTGTCCCTCACTATTCTAATGAAAAGCTAATTGATTTATTTGCCAAAACTTGAATATTTTCATCACAACATTCAATTGTAAATTCATGCTCTCCACTTTCCATAGAAGTTGTATCTACAATAGCTTGCCAACCAATCGTATCTGCGTCTAGGAAACCGGCATACTCTTCACAATAAGTTTCGTAAACATCTTGTCTATTCGTCCTCTGAACATTTTCTACTTTATTTCCATCCACTTTAACAGAGACAAATGAATTTTCATCGGTAGAAATCTCCCAACCGAGGAATATAGTTTTTTCACTCTTCTTCATTTTGGCAAAGTCTTTTGGCCGATCAATAAAAACAATTCCTGTTTTACGAATTTCCCCAGAATCTATTTTCTTTTTCACTTCTTCGTGATGATCCTTTGCCACTTGTTTTAAATACTCATCAATGACGTAAGCTGGGTCTCCATCTAAACGGAATTCCCCTTTATAAATCCAAATAGCTCGATGACATAATTCTTTTACTACACCTAAACTATGCGTAACAATAACAATTGTTTTTCCGGAATCTCTTAATTCTTTTAGCTTTGCATAACACTTATCCTGAAAATGCTGATCGCCTACAGCTAGAATTTCATCAATCAATAAAATATCTGCATCTACGTTAATAGCTACGGAAAAAGCTAGACGCATATACATACCTGAAGAATACGTACGAATAGGGCTATCAATAAATTCACCCAATTCAGAAAATTCAATAATTTGATTCATCCGGTCGTCTATTTCTTTACGTGTTAAGCCAAAAATAGAAGCATTGAAATAAATATTTTCTCTTCCTGTGAAATCCGGATGGAAACCTGCTCCTAGTTCTAGTAAAGATGTTACTTTTCCATCTAATTCAATCGTACCTTCATTAGGAAAAATAATCCGTGTCATTAATTTTAATAAAGTAGATTTACCTGATCCATTAGTTCCAATTAATGCAACGGTTTCTCCTTTTTTTATATTGATATTTATATTTTTTAACACTTGATGTACTTCTGTTTCACCACGATTCCAAAACAAAAGTTTCTCTTTCAAGGTATTAGCTTTATCACTATTTACTTTAAAACTTTTTGACATATTGCGTACTTCAATCGCATTGTTTTTATTCATAGCAGTACCTCAATTCAAACATTTTAACTTTAACATAATTTTACCCTTTTGTCATTTCCACCTAAAAACTAGAGAGTTAAACTCTCTAGTAATACTGTTCAGGATCATAATAATCCATAGAATCATAACTTGACCCATCATAAGCGGATTCATCTGCATAAGATCCAGTGTCTTGATAAACACTAGGATCTTGATAAGCACTTGTATCCTCACTTGTATCATCTTTCATTCCAACGCTAACGGCATTGGCCATATAATCAGGAATCGTCTGTTCACCTGTTAATTCATCTGATACGGTATCTGAACTTTGCCCATTTAATACCGCTTTAATTTTTTGAGAAGCAATATCAATTGTTCTCTGATCTGGAACAAGAACAGAAGCATCTTGTCCACTAGCAGCACAATACAATTGATCCCCATATCCATCTAAAACATAATGTTCAAATTTCCATGAAGGATTTGCTTGAAGTTGAAATTTAATAAAAGATTTAATCTCTTCATTTGACATATTTGTTTGGAAACATCCCTTCATCGCATCGAGAAGTTTTGTATAGTTTTTCACTGCATCCGTAGAAATTGCTTTTTTCACAAGAGCTTCTAAGACAATTTGTTGATTACGAACCCTTTGTTTATCTCCATCTTCATATGCATAACGTTCTCTGGCAAAAGCTAGAGCACCAGCCCCATCTAAGTGGTTTACACCTTCATGAACACCATAGTCAGGATTCGTATAAAATTTATCTACAGAAAGTCCTTTATCTACATTAACATCTACACCACCAAGTGCATCAACTATATTCTTTGCCCCATCAAAATTAATACGAGCAATATAATTGATGTCGACACCTAACATCTGAGATAAGGTATCACGCGTAGTATCTACTCCTGACATACCTGTATGCGTCAATTTATCTAGTTCACCAACTGGACATTCATTATCTTCACAGGCATATTGAATATAGTAATCTCTTGGGATACTCGTTAATAAAACTGTAGATGTATTAGGATTTACCGTAATTAACATATTCACATCAGAACGTGAATCTTCTTCTAAATCACCATAAGCATCATTTCCACTGATTTCAATGGTAAATGGGTGTGTAGTAATATCACTCACCGCTAAAGCATCTGTTTTATCTTTTGTATAATAGACCGTTTTATAAACTACTTTGGTTTTATCACGGAAATCTTTATATTCTTCAATATCCGTAACATTTGAAACATAAGAAGTATTTAAAATAATCGCATCCACTTCTTTATCATATAACCCTTTTACCATAGCTTGAACGCTATCATACATTTTTTGTTTGATTGTCACATCTTGTTTCTTGATATCTTTTAAACTCTTTTGGGTACCTACAGAATCAATTTTCTTTAAAATACCCACTGTTTTATTATCTAATTTTTCAAGCTTTTTAACTTTTGAATCTTTTAGTGCATAGACAGATACTGTGTGTTTAACTTTTTCCTTTTGTTCAGAAACAGAAGAAATAAAGTCATTTGTCCGAATTAAATAGAGATTTCCAATGACCATTACTACACTAAATAAACAAACTAAAATAGAGGAAAAAACGCGACTAACGGTTTTCTTTGAAACAAAATGAAGTAATAATAAAAGAATCACAACAATTAATAAAACAATAATAGATACCATGCTTAATATCTGCATCGGTAACATCTGTAAATTAAATACATGATATAAAACTAAAGCTGATGAAATAATCATCCAAATAGAAATAATCCAAGCAAAAATTACAAATTTCTTTCTTTTTTTCATAAAGAATCCTCCAAGAAACATTCTATTGTATATTTATGACATTCTTCTTGCAAAACCTTAATTAGTATACCAAAACTTTTTCTTTTTGCCTACAAACTACAAAAAATCGGACAAAACATTTTCTGTCCGATTTTTAATTTTAATATTCTCCATAGCCATAATCTGAATAGCTATCATCATAACCTTGATTGGAACTAGAATCATCATAAGTTGTTTGATCTTCGTAAGAACTATCTTGAGAATCATCTGGTACATAAGTTTCAGCAGATTGCGTATAATCCTGATAAGAACCCGTTCCGGTTTGAGCCTGACTATCATCATCTCCAGTACCATCAGAATCATCTAATTGTTTCGCCTTATCTTTAACCGAAGAAGCATTTTCTCCATTCAAAATTGCCTCAATCTTATCATGGGCAGTTTCTATACTTCCTCTATCTTGGTAGGTAACAGAAGCTGTATCACCTAAACTAGGACTAAATTCCATTCCTGTATCCCCAATCATTGGATATGATTCAAACTTCCAATCACTATTTGAAGCCAATTGGAACTTCACAAAATTTGTGATGGAAGAACTAGGCATATTCGTTTCAATTGCACTACCAATCGCATCTATTAAAGATGTATAGTTCAATAACATACTTGGAGATTTTACTTTTTTAATAATAGCTTTAAGAACTTGCTGCTGGTTTTTTACACGTTGCATATCACCATCTTCATATGCATAACGCTCACGGGCATACGCCAGAGCTTTCTGTCCATCTAAATGGTTCTCACCTTCAACAACTCCACCAACTGTACCATCCGTATAGAATTGATCTACGGCTAAGCCCTGACCAACATTTACATCAACTCCACCAATGGCATCCACAATATTTGTAAGGCTCGAGAAATTTACACGAACATAATAATTAATATCAATATCCATAAAATCTTCAATTGTACTAATTGTAGTTTGGACACCATATAATCCTGTATGCGTTAATTTATCTTTTTGACCATCCGGGCAACCATCTGTAGCATCCTCTGCACAAGCAACAGGTACATAGTAATCTCTAGGAATACTTGTCATTAAAATCCGATGAGATTTTGGATTTACTGTCACAAGCATATTAGAATCCGTACGACCTGTTTCCTGAATGTTACCAAATGAGTCATTTCCACTAAAATAAATTGTGAAAGGATCTTTTGTTACATCCACAGGATGCTTTGAATCCACAATGGCATGTTCACGTGGAGTTTTATAAGAAGTCGTATGTACAACTTTCGTTACTTGACTAATATCTTGAAATTGATCAATATCATAAACCAAGCCACGACTAGACTCATCTAAAACCACTGCATCAATTGTGCCATCATATAAATCTGTCATTTCTTGGTAATAATTTGGATAATCTTCTTGATCAAAATCAATCGTTTTCTTAATATCATCTAAACTCTTTTCTGTACTTTTGGTATCTAATTCTGAAGTAGTTCCAATCTTTTTGCCGGATAAATCTTTTAAAGAACTATAATTTGAACTTTTCATCACAATCACTGAAACATTGTTGGTCATCTCATCTGATAAAGAGCCTAATTTTGTTCCACTTCCAGAACTTGAAGTTGAAATAGTAGAAAGCATTCCAGCCGTCTTGTATAAATAGAAATATCCAAGTCCATAAGACAATGTAACAACAATAATCATAAAGCCACCAAAAACACGTGCAATCTTTGAATGACTCGTAAAATTATAAAAAATAAATAAGATTAAAGTTAATAATAAAACAGCCCCTAATATCGTAATTTCAAAATTTAAAGGTAAAATATCAATCTTTATTACTTTAATAATTAAAGCAATTGCTAATAAAATACTAATAATAGAAATCACACGTATCAAAGGACTTTTTCTATTTGGATTTTTGTTCTTCTCTTTTTTACTCATAAGAGAATTATATCCACAAAAAAAGGAACTTGTCAATTTCGTCTTACATTTTCACATAAGAACGCATAAACAAATTCCTTCATTCAACTTGATTTAATTATTTTAATTTAAATGTTTCTAAAGGTACATACATTACATTTTGATCTAATGGTATGCTTGTATATTGGTGTAGTACAGCCATGTTTGATAAATTCGAATGTAATTGACCATCATTGTTATCCCAATGAGCAACCCATTTAGGAATATTTGTATTTAGATTGGTCAAATAATAATTAAACCATGAAGAGCTCGAATAAACACCTGTATAGTAACCAGCATTCTGTAAAATGGAACAGAATGTATTACACATGTTGGTCATTAATGAGCCAACCAAAGATCCACGATTGGCCTTATAGTTATCTGCATCTTCCATGTCATACCAAACGCCAACACGTAAATTACTACAATGACTTAATTGATTTAAAACAAAATTAGCTTCCATTCTACTTTCTTCAATACTTGTTGCATATGAATACAAGTAAACACCATATGGAATACCTAATTGTTCACATAATTGAATGTTTCTTAATGCTTTCTTATCTAACGTGTTATACCAACCAAGACGAATAATGACAAAATTATCCTTATAAGGTGTTAAATCGATATCATAGTTCCATTCTGAAATATCGATTCCATGCATGAAAATGCCATTATTTGAAAGCACAAATTTACCCAAATTATTTACATAACCTTGTTTTCCATCTTTTTTAATGGATTGGTTAACAACTAAAACACCATCATTTCCAAAGTAGTAACTATTTCCATTGATGTTTTTCCATCCGGTTACTGCTACTCCGTTTTTATAACCTTTTCTATCACAGATAGATGATACTTCACTATTTGTTTCAAGAGCTTTTAAATCAATTTTTTTCATTAAATGAATTTGGATTGCTTCAATAGCTTTTCCTAAGCCAGTTGTTCCAGCAACATTTCCATCACTAGCCCAATCTAACCAACCAAAATCACTTGAATGTACGCGGTAATAAATTGAATAATTTTTTGCAATATTTCCATTCAATGCAATACAAATAGCTTCTAATTGTTTACTTAATCCAGTTGTTCCAGCTATCTGACCATTTTTAACCCGGTTTTGCCATCCAATATCTTGTACATGGGCTTGATAAATAACATCACCACTATATTTAGAATTGTTTAATCCTACCGTAAAGGCTTCCACTCTTTTTGATTGTCCGGTTGTTCCGGAAATTTGTCCATCGGTTTTATTTGACTGCCAGCCATAATCTTGCACATGCGATGTGTAATGGATTTCTGGATCAGCTTGATTGTTGATTCGAACCAAGCGAATTTGCAAAGCTTCTAATCGTTTACCTAGGCCTGTTGTGCCGGCTATAATTCCATCACAAGCCCAATCTTGCCAACCAATATCTTGAATATGCGCACGATATTGAATGCTGTAATAATTTGCAATATTGCCAGTTAACCAAATACGTATTGCTTCTAGTCGTTTGCTTTGCCCAGTTGTACCTGCAACTTGTCCGCCCCAAACGGTTGTTTGCCAACCAATATCTTGTACATGGGCTTGATAATTAATATTTCCTTGATATTCTTGATTTTCTAATTGAATATTAACGGCTTCAATTCGCTTACTTTCACCAGTTGTACCGCTAACTTCTCCATCCTTCTTTTCTTCTTGCCATCCTTTGTCTTGGACATGACTTTCATAATCCACCGAAGTAGAAGTGTTCTCACTTGTTGGAGTTGTCTGTTCTAAGGATTCATTTGATTCATTTACTTCAGAGATTTCATCCGGAGTTACTTCTGAAGCATAAACTTTGTTTATTGAAACAAAGCCAAAAAAGCACATCACAAAAATAACAAAACAAACACAAAGTGAATAATCTTTTTTCTTCATAGAATCCCTCCCTCTAAATCATAAAATTCTATATAGAATTTTATTTCTATCTACCAATTTGTGGCGATATCTAATTGATAAGGATTTCCATAAGCAAAAGATCCTGTATCACATACAATGGCTTTTCCTAAACTACAGTTTACTAAAGAACCTCTTGGGAAAACACCTAGATGCGCAGCAACCATAACATAGTTACCAAACATTTTTACACCATCGCTACGAACCCAATAAGGATATTCTGCTTCCGAATAACCTAAGCCACGCATAATCGCAACGACACCACCCATTGGTAAATTGTAATATGTTTCTTTGCCAGTTGGGCCATAGTTAACACCCATTTGAGCTGTTAATTTAGGACCATTCCAAACAAAATCATTACTAGGTAAACCTGAATTAGAAAGAACGAACTTTCCAAATTTATTTACATAACCTTGTTTTCCATCTTTTTTAATGGATTGGTTAACAACTAAAACACCATCATTTCCAAAGTAGTAACTATTTCCATTGATGTTTTTCCATCCGGTTACTGCTACTCCGTTTTTATAACCTTTTCTATCACAGATAGATGATACTTCACTATTTGTTTCAAGAGCTTTTAAATCAATTTTTTTCATTAAATGAATTTGGATTGCTTCAATAGCTTTTCCTAAGCCAGTTGTTCCAGCAACATTTCCATCACTAGCCCAATCTAACCAACCAAAATCACTTGAATGTACGCGGTAATAAATTGAATAATTTTTTGCAATATTTCCATTCAATGCAATACAAATAGCTTCTAATTGTTTACTTAATCCAGTTGTTCCAGCTATCTGACCATTTTTAACCCGGTTTTGCCATCCAATATCTTGTACATGGGCTTGATAAATAACATCACCACTATATTTAGAATTGTTTAATCCTACCGTAAAGGCTTCCACTCTTTTTGATTGTCCGGTTGTTCCGGAAATTTGTCCATCGGTTTTATTTGACTGCCAGCCATAATCTTGCACATGCGATGTGTAATGGATTTCTGGATCAGCTTGATTGTTGATTCGAACCAAGCGAATTTGCAAAGCTTCTAATCGTTTACCTAGGCCTGTTGTGCCGGCTATAATTCCATCACAAGCCCAATCTTGCCAACCAATATCTTGAATATGCGCACGATATTGAATGCTGTAATAATTTGCAATATTGCCAGTTAACCAAATACGTATTGCTTCTAGTCGTTTGCTTTGCCCAGTTGTACCTGCAACTTGTCCGCCCCAAACGGTTGTTTGCCAACCAATATCTTGTACATGGGCTTGATAATTAATATTTCCTTGATATTCTTGATTTTCTAATTGAATATTAACGGCTTCTAATCGCTTGCTTTCGCCTGTTGTTCCACTTAATTCTCCATCTTTCTTTTCTTCTTGCCATCCATTATTTTGGACATGGCTTTCATATTTTACAGAAGTCGATGTATTCTGACTTGCTGGAGTTGTTCCGTCTACGGATTGATTCGATTCATTTAATGTTGTCGAATTATTTTGATCTGCGGATTCACTAGTTTCACTAATCGCAGTTGGAGTGGTTTCTGCTGCAAGCACTTTATTTACCGAAGTATATCCACAAAAAAGAAGCAAATAAACTACAAAATATAAAACAATTTTATTCTTTTTTCTCATTCTCTCCTCCTTTCTACCCTTGTATATCCTAACACACTTGCATAAAATCACCAAATTTCGCTGTAAGCGCTTAGATTTTCACTAATAAAAAAATCCCACTTTTCAGTGAGATTAATTGGCACCAATACAATCTGCCAAAGATGTATCTTGTACAAAAGTATTTGTGTTATAAACAAATAATACATCAGTAATTAGATCTGTTTTCATTTGGCGATTGATGTCATCAAAATAGTATCTTGGATCAATAATAGTAATAGTTCGGTAATATGGCAATAAGAATTGAACCAATTCATTGGCATAAGAGTCTTTGATCAACAACAAGTGTTTTTTCGAGTTATTGTTAACAGAAATATTAATCATACCTTCATTTCCTCCAAAGAAAACTTGGTATTGATCTTTTTCTTGTAATGGCTTGGATTGATAAATTGATCTTGTGGTTTTTAAAGTTGAACCATAGGTCACAATATAATCCAAATTTTTTGGTGGATAAATATCAATGGAATCCTTTAATAAAAGAGATCCAGTTTTACTTTCCAAGGTTCCTCTAAAATGATTAGAAACTGACATAGCTTGATAATCATCTAAGGAAATATTCTTATTTAAAGCTTTTGCTCCATAATAAGCACCTAAACTGGTCCAATGGTGATCCGTTTTATAATATAAATATTCATTTTTATGTTGATTTAAGATAGGCCGTGTATCTACTTTTTTAATTTTTTCATTTAAACTTTGATACACTGCATCGATTTGCGTATTTTGATCTGCGGTTTTCGCAAAAGCTGGTAGCTTATCTTTTTGAATATTTACGGCATTAGGAACCAACATAAATTGGAACTTACAATGTTTATTACTCTTCGCAAAGGCATTTATCGCATCTAAGTTTCTTTGTTCTTGTTCTTTGTTTGGCTTGGCCACATCTTCAATTAATTGATGTTTACCTAAATAAACATCTTGAATTTTAGATACGCCCGATGCTTTTTGCGCACAGTAGTTTAAATGTAAGAAAGCATTCCGCCCAATAAATTGATCCGAATAATATGTTTCCAAGTTCTTAAAAAAATCTTTATTGATTTGGGTAGGAAACTTCGCTAAAGAACGATTTTCTAAGGCTGACATATCTTTATCTGGCAAAATGATATTACCGACCAGGCCAACTACAATCACGATAAGAAAGAAGCGGCATAGGATTTTTTTAGCTTTTTCGATTTGTTTATGCATAGGTGCTCCTTTCTAGAACGCAAAATATAAGAACGTTTGAAATGTACTTGAAACAATAAATGAAACACTGATAAAGAATAAAACAATATATACAATACTCATCACAAGATGCGCCTTGTTTTTAAAGCATACAAAGTTGGCTCTTTGGAAGTATTTATACGTATTTCCACTGAGGATGCACGCAAAGACAATACATAAGAAGTAGTTCTTTAGATAGAAGAAAACTTCTGTATTGATTAACCCTTTGGCACCCACACCAAACATACATGCAATGGTTTGTAAAGCTTTGCTTATGGATGGGCTCATAAAGAAAACCCAGGCAATCAATACAACCAATAATGTATACACTCTGCGAATCCAAGTTGGACATTTTTCAAAAACTTTATTTAAGACAAATTTTTCCAACAAAAGGAAACAGCCATAATATACACCCCATACAATAAAGGTCCAGTTAGCTCCATGCCATAAACCCGTTAAGAACCAAACCACAAAGATATTCCGAATATATAACTTGGTAGAAACTCGATTTCCACCAAGTGAAATATAAATGTAATCTCTAAACCATTGAGACAAGGATATATGCCATCTTCTCCAGAAATCTTGTACACTGATTGCACAATATGGATGGTTAAAGTTTGGTTTAAAGTGGAAACCAAATAATCGGGATAATCCAATGGCCATGTCACTATAACCAGAGAAATCAAAATAGATTTGTAACATATAGCTAATCGCAAATAACCAAGTACCAAGAACCGTACCATTGTGCTGCAGTCCGGCAAAGAGCAAAGCCAAACGGTCCGCTAAGAGAACCTTTTTAAATAAGCCTTTGAAAAATAAGAAGATTCCCTCATTAAAATCTTCAAAGGTACAATCACGTTTTTGGAGCTGATCTTCCATTTGATTATATTGAACAATAGGTCCCATATTCACTTTGCCAAAGAATGAAATATATAAAGCTAATTTCATTAAATTCTTCTGTACCGGAACCTTTTCCATATATACATCGGCCAAATAAGAAATCGCACTAAAAGTAAAGAAAGATAAACCAATTGGTAAGTGAAAACTAAATGGTTGAAGTGATAAAGAAAAACTATTTAAAATGCTTACAATAAAATTCGCATATTTAAAGAAAGCCAAAATAAGTAAATTCACCGCAACCGAAAGCCAGAAAAGCCGCTTGCGTTTCTTATTATCGCTTACCTTAGAAAGGTTGATTCCGGCACTGTAATTCCATAATATCGAAAGCACTAAAAGAACAAGATAAATGGGGGAATCCCAAGCATAAAAAAGAAAACTTGCTAAAATCAATAAGATATTTTTCATGAATCCAGTAGGAATCACATAATATAAAACAAGAATAATTGGTAAAAAACCAAAAAGGAAAATCAAACTAGAAAATGTCATTTTGAATCTCCTTTCTTTAAGGCATCTTGAAAATTCGTAAGAATTTGATCTGCATCTTTGTTTACTACATATAAACCATAATTTGCCTGGGTATATACAACCCCTTTTTTTACTAAATCTGCTTGTTTCGGTAAGTATCCACCATACGTATTTTCTTGATTCTGCATACGCTTTTCCATCGCATCACTAAAAGCTTGAGCTTGTCCATGATCTTTAAATTGAACAACCACAAGTTCACTAGCTTCCATATCATCTTTATTTTTATAATACGAAATAGATTGATACACCGTTGGATCAATAGATAAGAAACGACGCATATTCCGATTGTCTTCTTGAATATAATTTTCTTTCTTCAATATGGAAATGGAAGATGATACGACTGTATTAAATGGTGCGGAACTATCTTTTGGACTGTAAAAAAATTGTCCAATAAATATCAAGATGCAAAGGAAAATAATTCCTTGAAATATTAAACCTTTTTTCATTGCGGATCCTCCGTCATAAACGCAATACTGTAAGCTACCTTTTATTTTAAATACCTGGATGAGCTCACTCTTAAACGACAAAAAGACTCGTACCGAAACAATACGAATCCTAAGAAGTATCCTATACTAGTATTTTTCTTCTTAATCATAATTGTCCCTTTGTCTGAAACGAATAGTAGCATAAAACGCACAAAAAAAGTAGATTCAATGCACAAAATGAAGTGCAAATTGAATCTACTTCACTTGAAAAATTGATTCGTTAATCTTCATTATCCATGATAGATTGCGCAATATACTTCGTCCAAGTATCATAAAAGCTACCTTTAAAGTGGATACCATCCCCTTCATAGATTGAATCATCATCAATAAGATTTGAACCATCTACATAAACCCAATGATACTTCTTACACATCTTCTTCAGCGCTTTATTATAGTGTGAAATATTACTTAGTGGAGGGGAATTAGAAATAGCGGAACTTGTAACTGGTAAGATAGAAAGCACATAAATCTTTGCATCCGGAACGATTTTTAGCACTTTCTTAATTTCTTTTGCATAAACCGCACCATAGCCACCCTTTAGAGAATCTAAGTCGCCTTCCATATCATTCAAACCAAAAGATAAAATAACCATACTTGGTTTTAAAGCTTTTATTTCCTCTAAATGCGAGTCCACATTTTGCACATTGGTACCAACATCCGCTAATACACGACTTGAATCCAAAACGCCATAGCTTTCAAAACCAACAGCACGCGAATCGCCTAAAACGACATAGTCATCAAACACAGAAGTATAATCGACTTTGCCAGATTCAATGGCTTCCTTACGCTCTTTTTTACGCTTTTTTTGAACTTTCTTCTTTACGGAAGATACATCTGCTGACTCCAGGTTTTTAATATAATTTTGACCTTGACTAGAGGCTGAATTGTTGTTGCGGACAACAAAAAAGCCTACAAATATCAATAATATAAGTAAACTAAAAAAAACGAAGTTTCGTTTATTCAATTTTTGCACTTTTTGCTTATTTTCCATACAAATCCCATCTTTTTGGTCAAGTATATCATACAAGGCAAAATAAAAAAAGAGCCTTCACGAATGTGTGAACCCTTAACTTTGCAGAATTTGTATAACTAAATAAAAAAGAAACATCAATAGCCATATCCATTGATGCTTCCATCTACATATTTCTCATCTATGCCAAATTGTTTTAATATCTGTTTCT
>ERZ827520.748-NODE-748-length-47221-cov-4.691897_pt1 | contig 47221 bp, 45 predicted proteins | sample MGYA00519581_ERZ827520 | MGnify/ENA primary metagenome ERZ827520 (study PRJEB31778, sample SAMEA3449339) | human gut metagenome | biome: human gut; feature: human-associated habitat; material: faeces | place: United Kingdom | collected 2010/2012 ...
CCTTCCCGCAGGAGGTTGATGCCGACCAGCACGTCGAACTCGCCCAGCCGCAGGTCGCGAATGATCTCCATCCGCTCCATGGTATCCACGTCGTGGTGCATGTACCGTACCCGGACGCCGACGTTTTCAAAATAGGTGGTCAGGTCCTCGGCCATCTTCTTGGTCAGGGTAGTGACCAGCACCCGCTCCTTCCGGGCGGCGCGCTCGTTGATTTCGCCGATCAGGTCGTCGATCTGTCCCTCCACCGGCTTGACGATGATCTCCGGATCAACCAGACCGGTGGGACGAATCACCTGTTCCACAATCTGGCTGCTGCGCTCCCTCTCAAAGTCGCCCGGCGTGGCGCTGACGAACACCGCCTGATGCACATGGGAATAGAACTCGTCGAAATTCAGCGGACGGTTGTCGTAGGCGCTCGGCAGGCGGAAGCCATAATCAATCAGGCTGCGCTTGCGGGCAAAATCCCCGCCGTACATGCCCCGCACCTGCGGCAGGGTGACATGCGATTCATCCACAAAAAGGAGAAAATCCTCCGGAAAGTGATCCAGCAGGGTAAACGGCGTGCTGCCGGGGGCGCGGCCGGAAAGCACACGGGAGTAATTCTCGATCCCTTTACAGATACCGATCTCCCGCAGCATCTCGATATCGTAGCGGGTGCGCTGAAGAATCCGCTGCGCTTCCAGCAACTTGCCCTCTTTTTTGAACCACTCGACCCGTTCCGCCAGCTCCTGCTCAATGCAGGCGATGGACTCCTCCATCTTTTCCGGCGGCACGATATAATGGGAAGCCGGATAGATCGCCACATGGTTGACGACCGCCTTCAGCTCCCCCGTCAACGGATTGACCTCGCTGATCCGGTCGATCTCGTCGCCAAAGAATTCCACCCGGATCACCGTATCCCCGGAATAGGCGGGGAATATTTCCACCACATCGCCCCGGACGCGGAATTTGTTTCGGACAAAGTTGATATCGTTGCGTTCGTACTGTATCTCGACCAGCTTAGCCAGCAGGTCGTCCCGCTTTTTCGCCATCCCCGGGCGAAGGGAGATTACCATGCTGCGGTAATCAATCGGGCTTCCCAAGCTGTAAATGCAGGACACGCTCGCCACGATGATCACGTCCCGCCGCTCCGCCAAAGCGGAGGTAGCGGAATGGCGCAGCTTGTCAATCTCGTCATTGATGGCGGAATCCTTTTCAATATAGGTATCCGTGGAAGCGATGTAGGCCTCCGGCTGGTAATAATCGTAATAGGACACGAAATATTCAACGGCATTGTGGGGAAAAAAATCTCGGAATTCGGAACATAACTGGGCCGCCAGCGTTTTATTATGGGCCAGCACCAACGTCGGCCGGTTCACTTGCGCGATGACGTTCGCCATGGTAAAGGTTTTGCCCGAACCCGTCACGCCTAGCAGCGTCTGTTCTTTATTTCCCTTTTTAACGCCCTCCACCAGCCGGGCGATGGCTTCCGGCTGGTCGCCCGTCGGCTTATAAGATGACACTAACTGAAAAAGCCCGTCCGTTTTTTCCATGGACTACCTCCCTGTTATTACAACTGCCAGCGCTGTCGGCCGGGAAACTAGTGAAATGGATATTTAAAATCATGCAATGCGGAAAAGAAAGACTTGAACAAAATGGAATGCTATGCTAACGTTGTTTGGCGGTGCGTTTCTTGTTCTTGATATTTTACCATAGCGCTGCCCGGCCGGGTTTTATGTGGATGTCATCCGGCAATGCAATCGAGAAATACCTGTCGGTATTTCTCTGGGACATTATTATACCATAGCGCCGCCCAACCAGATTCTCTGCCGGCGTTTGCTTGCGGCGCTACTGAGAAATGCCGTTGGCATTTCTCCTTGCCGACATTATACCATTTACTCTTCCGTTTTAAAAGAGTGTTTCGCAACAACAGAACATATGTTTTTAACGCAGAGTTTGTTAATTGTGTATATTCGGTTGCTAATTGGAAAGTTCATCCATCTATTGCAGAGGAACTGTTTCAGGAAGCAATTTGAAACAATCCCCTTTGGGATATTGATATCTAACCTTAGTTTGCTTAATGCAGGACGAAAGCAACCGGATTGTTTTCTGCTTGGCGATAGGAACCATCAAATATTCCTCTGGTTTTTTGGATATACCAAAAATGAGCGGAGGGGCGGTATGTCCGGAAATACGGTAATTTGTCTGAATACGGCGTTTTACCGATAGCCGTACGGAGCTTCCTGCCGATCCGACGGATTTCGCGGAAAAGTTGCAGCATCCGCCGCACTATGGTATAATAAATCCGGCTTTGCCGGATTTATCGAAAAACGATTGTCGGGCCAAAGGCCCAGCAAAGGATGGCAGAGAACCCGGCTCAGCGGCACTATGGTATAATGTCGGCAGGGAGAAATGCGACAGCATATCTTATTTACGCTGCCAGAAAGCCGGCAACGGCAGATATCGTCTCCGAGTCGGCGGAGTGCTTTACTCTATTTACAGGAATTCACATCACACCATCCATAAGGTCGTGTTCTTTTTGTCTAAATCAAAGCGTTCCGCGCCTATACGGAAAAAAAAGCATCCGGTGCGTACAGCGTTTTTCACCACGCTGATTGTCTGTCTGGCTGCTTTCAGCATGGTATTCGCTCTGAATATCCATACCCTTCTGTCCGGAAGCAATCCCTGCGCGCCTTTTTTCGGAAATTTTCTGAATACGAACGCTTCCGGTGGTACGGACAACAGCGGCGGGCCAAACGCGCCGTCTTCGGATCAAAGCTTTCCGGAATATCTCGACGACACTATCTTTATCGGCGATTCCCGCACCAACGGTATGGTGAACTTTTCCTTTATCAACCGGAACAACGCCTACGCCATCGACGGCGTCAATCATCAGACAATGCGCACCGAGCGCTTTCTCACCATGAGCAGCACCGGACGGAAGCTGACCGCGGCGGAAGCCATCGGCGTGGTTAAGCCGATCCGGATGATCGTTTCCCTCGGTATCAACGGCGTGGCGTTTATGGGAGAAGAAAAATTCTTTTCCGAATACGCCGCGCTTTTGGACGAACTGCAGACGGCCTCTCCGGACAGCATTCTGGTGGTTCAATCCATTCTCCCCGTCTCCCAGACCAGGGAAGCGGAGTATCCTCAGCTCGCCAACGCGATTATTGACGCTTATAACCAGCGGCTGAAAACACTGACGCTGGAAAAGGGCGGCCGCTGGCTGGACACGGCGAACCTTTTAAAAAACTCACGGGGGTCTTTGAACACGATCTACGATTCAGGGGACGGGCTGCACTTCAACAAACGAGCGTATCAGGCTCTGTTTGATTACTATGACCAGCATCGTATTTACTGACGCCGGATCGGCGCCGAGGGGGCGTAAAAAGCATGAAAATCGCGATCATTGGCAGCCGTAAGGCGCCGAAAGCCATCGCTGCGGCCATTCTTCCCTACATTCCCGCTGACGCGACCGAGATCGTCAGCGGCGGGGCGGAAGGCGTGGACAAGGCCGCCGAGGACATTGCCGCCTCGCTTTCCCTTCCCCTGCGCCGGTTTTTGCCGGATTATGAAAAATACGGGCATCGGGCGCCCTTGATGCGGAACCTGGAGATTATCGCCTATGCCGACGAGGTGCTGGCCTTTTGGGACGGCGCGTCCCGCGGAACCATGCACTGCGTAGCGGAATGCATCCGTTCCGGCAAGCCGGTGCGGGTGGTTCCCTTTTCCCCAGGAGCCGAAGGTCTCCCAACCGAAGGATTCCCTTCGGAGGAGGGCCGGCTTTGACCCTTCCCCGGCAGAATGACCGCAATTTTTCCTGAAAGGCTGGAACCGTAAGCATGAGCGTCCTGAAAGGTAAAATCGAAGCCAGCATCACCCTGAGCAAATCGACCTGCTATTTTATGCGCACAGGAAAATGCTCGCTGAACGTTGTGACGGATTATTATGTGGCCACCTCCACCCGTACCGCCGCGAACGATCTGCTGTACTGTCCCCGTCTCTACCGCGCCATGTGCAACCGGGAACGGATGAAGCCAATCGCCGTCACTCCCTGCGAATGCGGCCACGCCGAGGTCGTGTCCGGCCATCAGCGCGCCTGCATCGCCAGCCAGAAAAGCCTGGAGCTTTCCATTCAGCCGGCAGGTCCGGAATACAAAGCCGACTGTCCCCTCTGCTCCGGACAGATCACCTTTGAGGAAAATAGCGGCGGCACCCGCATCGTCGCCCTGCGGGTGCGGGTCGAGGAGGAGAAATAGACGCCGGAAGCCCCGGAATAAATGGCAAAGATGGTTGAATGACTCTATAAAAATATACGCTGCAAAAAAGGCGTGACGGAAATGGATGCTTTCCGTCACGCCTTTTATCCTCTTTTATCCATCCGCCGCCTTTTTCAGCCGCAGCGCCAGCAAGCCGGAAAGAACATACAGCGCCGTCGCCGTTCCATCCGTTATCAGCGTAATAAGCCCCTGCGCCGAAAACGCCGTCATCACACCCAAAAGGCCGATAAACGTAAAGCCGGCGAACAGAAACTGGAAAACAGCAAACGCCGTCGCCGCGCGCAGAACGGGCGAACCGGTGCGGATAGAAGCGATGAAGCTACCGACAAGGCGGATGGAGAGAATATAGGGAACGACCGCCAGACCCATAGCGATCAGGACGGCGAACACCATCACAACCAACGCCATCTGGATGACCATCCCGCCCATGGCATCCTCGATATCCGCCGACGAACGATCGCCGAAATACTCCCACAGCTGATCCAGCCAATCCGGAGAGTTGCTGAGATACAGGCAGAAACCGATAACGGCCAACAGCGAAACGACCATCAGGACAATCTGAGCAATCTGCACCACCCGAACCATCGTCAGTCCGGCGGTCGTCATTTTCCGGGAACGGTCGGACGCCGCCCGATAGGTCATCAGCAGCCCGACCGCAATCAGCAGCGAAGGGATCATGCTGAACGGCAGCGAAAGCGCCGTGGGAATCCGGCCAACCATCTCCCACAGCGGGTTTCCGTCCGCCGGACGCTCGGAGAGGAGGGTCAGCAGCGGCAGCGCCGCCTGGAGAAACAGCAGGACGATCACTCCAAGCGCCAGCTTGGAGGACGCGACGGCGCGCAGTCCCTCCATCCGTTCGGCGGGACTTTTCCGACTATTCGGCATACCGGGCGCCGGATAGGCGGAATAATAAGGGATATATGGCTGTCCCGCAGGCTGTCCCGCAGGCTGTCCCGCGGCCGGCGGATAGGCCGCCGCGCCGTTCGGATCGCTTGACGCCGGCGGATTTTCCGCATACGGCGGCTCCGTCCCCAGCGCCTGGCCGCACCGGATGCAAAACCGGCTTTCGTCGTCGTTCAGCATTCCGCAATACCGACATGATTTCATTGTGCTTTCTCCCTTTCCTGCTTTCCTTTTTATAGCGGCCGCACGGCGGCTTTCGAGCGGTTCTTCCCTTTTCCTTCCGTCCTTCAGGTATGGGCTGCCGCCGCGGCCAGGATATCCCCCAGCGCGCCGGGCAGCAGCAGGTCGGCCTCCTCGTCCATAGGCGTGGGGGATTTGTTGATGAGAACCAACCGGTTCCCCTGGTAATAGCGGAGCATTCCGGCGGCCGGATATACCGCCAGCGAGGTACCGCCGACAAACAGAAGGTCCGCTTCCCCGATCGTCTGCACGGCGCGGCGCGTCACCTCCTCGTCCAACGGTTCCTCATACAGCACCACGTCCGGCTTGATGATCCCGCCGCAGGGACAGCGGGGAACTCCCTCGCTTTCCAGAATCGCGCCCAGCCCGAAGAAGCGGCCGCACTCCACACAGTGATTGCGGTGCACCGAGCCGTGCAGCTCCAGCACCTCCCGACTTCCCGCCGCCTGGTGCAATCCGTCGATATTCTGGGTAATCACCGCGCTCAGCTTTCCTTCCCGTTCCCACTGCGCCAGCACACGGTGGGCGCGGTTCGGCCGAGCCGAGGGGCAGAGCATTTTTTCCCGGTAAAAACGGAAAAACTCCTCCGGATTACGGAGGAAAAAGCGATGGGACAGGATCGTCTCCGGCGGAAACCGGTATTGCTGATGATACAGCCCGTCGGTGCTACGAAAATCCGGGATGCCGCTTTCGGTGGAAACGCCGGCCCCGCCGAAAAACACCAGGCGGCGGCTTTCCCCCACCCACCGGCGAAGCGTTTCCAGCCCGGCTCCGTCTCTTTCCCATTTTTCCATTCGTTCATTCCTCCGCTGTCGGTTCTTCTGTCAATACGGACAGGCGGCGCTCCGCCTGCCGCAGCCGCTTCTTTCTCTCCCGGTAATCGGGGAGCATCGTTTCCACCAGCCGCCAAAAGGCAGCGGAATGGTTATGCTCGCGCAGGTGGCAGAGCTCGTGCACCAGCACATAATCGGCAGTGCGGGAATCGACGGCCGCCAGCATCCAGGAAAAATTGAGGTTTCCTTTCCCGGAGCAGGAGCCCCAGCGCCGAACCGCCCAGCTGACCTTCACCGCCGAGGGCGTTACACCAAGGCGGACGGCAAAGCCGTCAAGCCGCTGCGCCACAAGCTCCCGCGTCTTTTCCCTATATAGAGCAATCAGGGAGGGGCGGACTGCCGGCCACCTTTCCGGCGGCAGAGTAAAGCATACCCCGTCGAACCCGAACGCCTCCCCGGCGACGACAGGATATTCCGTCCCGCCGAGCGGCAGCGTGCCTCCCGGCGCCGGACGAAGCGCTTCTCTCTCCCGGGAACGCCGAAGGGCTTCCTTTTGCCGGTCGACGATCCAGCCGGCCTTTTCACGGATAAAGCGGTCGATTTCCTTTGCCGGAAGCTGCCGGGGCGCACGGGCCTCCACCCGCCCGTCCGGCAGGACGCAGACCGCCAGCGTACGGCGTTTCGACCGGACAACGGTGTACGACACGGGATGCTCCGGCACAGCGGCCGCCTCCTTTTTCCGGAATTGGGTTTCTCTTTTTCATTTCTCATTGTATCCCCTGCCGGAGTCCCTTGTCAACCTTGGCCTTCCGGCTTTGCCGGTTTTGTATTTTTCAGCCGTTGTGATTAAGCCGGTATATTCCGCCCATACTAGGCATAAGAATTTTGTGAAAGGCGGGAAAACCATGGAGGGGGCCATTCGAAAAGCTATCCTAAAAACACCGGTGGAGGAGCCCGACGAGCTCCTGGTGGCCATCCGCGACGTCTGCGCACGGATGGATAACGTCAATACGCGGTTCTCAATGGAAAGCGACAACGACATGATCGAGGCGTGTATTTACGAGCTGGAATCGCTGCGTGCACACTACCGTTACCTGCTCCGCCTCGCCAAAAGCCGGGGAATGACCGTGGGCGGTTACACGGTGGAGGAGGAAAAGGAAACGTCCGTTTGAAACCAAACGGCCACTTGAAAACAAGCGGAGGAAAAGCACGGCTTAGTAAGAATAGACGCCCGCGACCTTTTAGGGCATCTATCCAGGAAAGGACAGGATTCGGAATATGAGTTTATGGCTGCAGATTCTTTTGTGGGTAATCGGCGGAGTTATCGCCCTCGCGGTATGCATCGCGCTGCTCCGCTCCCGGAAGCCGGTGCGCGGTCTGGTCGGATCGGGAGCGCAGGGAATCTGCGCCCTCGCGGCGGTCAACATCGCCGGAGCCTTCACCGGCGTATCCCTGGGACTGAACCTTTTTACCGGGATAAGCTGCGTCGTTCTTGGCATTCCCGGCGTCATCACCATGCTGATTGTCAAGCTGATCATGAACGCTTGATTCCGGAAAAGCGGGCTTTTCGTCCGGGCTGTTACGCAATGCACAAAGGAAGAGCCTAAAAAAGCACGGTTTCGCGTCTGTAATACGTGAAACCGTGCTTTTTTCAGGGATTATACCCCCGCGTTAGCGCTGCTTTTCCTGTTCGCTCTCCGGCGTGTCGGCCCCATTCTCCGCCGCCTTCTTTTTCTTCCGGCGCAAGCAAAACACCGCCACGGCAACCACCGCCGCGACGCCGAGGACGATCACACCGACCTTGGAGTAGATATCCATATACCCAGCGATCTTCTCCCACGAGGAGCCTGCCCAGGCCCCGAGCAGGACCAAAACGATATTCCAGATACAGGTTCCCACAGCGGTCAGCAGCAAAAACATCGGCAGCGGCATTTTCGCCATGCCGGCGGGAATGGAAATCAGGCTGCGGATGACCGGGATAAACCGGCAGAAAAAGACGGTCAGCTTGCCCCGCCGGTCAAACCAGCCCTGAGCGCGGCGAACGTCCTCCTTTTTCAGGCGGAGGATTTTTCCCAGTCTCCCATCCAACCAGTGCTCCAGCCGCTCCTCCGGAAAGCAGCGGCCCACGCCGTACAGCGCCAGCGCGCCGAGCACCGAGCCGATAGTAGCCGCGATAATCACGCCCCAGGTTGTCATCGTGGTCGTAGTCGTCATAAAGCCGCCGAAGGTCAGGATTACCTCCGACGGGATGGGTGGAAAAATATTTTCGATCGCAATTAACAGGGCGATAGCGATATAGCCGTATTGCCCCATCAGTTCTTCGATCCAGGCGGTCATTGCAGCACCATTCTTTCCTAAAAGTCAGAAATTGCGGTCATGCGAATTGCGCTCTTCACACGTTCCTATGGCCCGGCGTTTTTGCTCGTTTGCCCTTTCCGCCGGTTTTCTCTTCTCATAACAGTATACCCATTCGTAAGCCGATATCCGGTGTTTCTCCTGACCGACAGTATACAATAACCCCCCGGACGATGCAACCGCCGACGCGCCGTCCGGGGGGAATTTTACAGGAATTTAACATTCCTTTTTCTGTTCTTCCGTTATTTCCCGCTTTTGCGGCGTCTCCTCCGCCGGGGGCTCGGGCGGCAGGAGGCGGGCCGCTTCGTCGTAAAATACCCGGAATTCGCCGTGATAGCCGGGCTTCCACGGCTTGTTTCGGCCGCAGAAGTGAACGACGCGGGTATTCTCCCGCACCCAGTTTAGGGTCCGGCGGTTTCCGCGATTTTTAGGATTAAGGTTGTACAGGTTCCAGTATTTTTCGTCCAGGTTATACAGCAGCGGGTCAATCGGCAGGATACGGTCCCCGTACAGCGCGTTCATCACGTCCTGATCCGGCAGAAGAAGAAACGGTTTTTTCCGTTCAATATACGCCAGCACCTCCCATACGTCCTGCTCCGCCCGCAGACGAGGCAGGTTCATCAGCACCACGCCGGAGTTGACATAGGGCGCGTTCTCCGGCATACCGAGCCGCACCTCGTTGAATTTGCGGAACTGCTCGTGCACATGGGAGGCGGCGGCATACAGCGACTCCCCCATTTCCAGTTCATACAGCTCCCGCAGCCGGCCGATTACCACCGTATCCGGGTCCAGATACAGCACGCGGTCCAGTTCCGGGGGCAGAAAACGGGCGGCAAACAGGCGGTAGTACATCTCCCGCGGGTACCGGTAAACGATCGGCGCGTCGGAAAGCGTCTCGTCCGACACCCGAATCTCCGCCACCGTGCATCGGGCGGGATCCACCGCGGAACGGATGCGGCGGAAATCCTCCTCCCCCATCCGGGAATGCGCCACATAGAGGGTGAAGCTTTCCTCCGGCTCGGCCGCCATCAGGGAAGCGAGCATCACCCGCAGGGGACCGACATAGCCCGCGTCCAGCGTTACCAGAAGGTTCATCATACGGACGCATCTCCCTGCTGTCCGTTCAGTATCTGCATAAATTCCTCGCCGGTGATGGTTTCCTTCTCCATCAGGTACTGTGCGAGTTCGTGCAGCTTATCCTGGTTTTCGGAAAGAATCCTCCGCGCCTTTTCATGCGCCTCTTTGATGAGAGACAGCACCTGGCCGTCGATCCGGGCCGCCGTTTCGGGGGAACAGGTCAGGGACGCATCCCCGCCAAGATACTGGTTCTCCACCGTCTCCAGCGCCATCATATCGAATTCTTCGCTCATCCCCAGCCGGGTCACCATGGCCCGGGCGAGCTTGGTCGCCTGTTCAATATCATTGGACGCGCCGGAAGTATACGTGGCGAAGATCAGCTCCTCCGCCGCCCGGCCGCCGGTCAGGGTGGCGATCTTATTGAACGCCTCCTCCCTCGTCATAAGGTTGCTTTCGTCCTCGGCCACCTGCATGGTGTACCCCAACGCGCCGGAGGTGCGGGGGACAATGGTGATCTTATGCACCGGGGCGGAATTGTTCTGCTTCGCGGCGACCAGCGCATGGCCGATCTCATGATACGCGACGATCCGCTTCTCCCGCGGGGAGATTACCGCGCCCTTGCGCTGATAGCCGGCGATCACCGTTTCCACCGATTCCTCCAGATCCTCCTGCGTAACGACGGCGCGTCCGCATTTCACGGCCCGGAGAGCGCCCTCATTGACGATGTTGGCCAGCTCCGCGCCGGATGCGCCGGCGGTAGCGCGGGCAACTACGCCGAAATCCACGTTGTCCGCCATCTTCACATTCCGTGCATGGACACGGAGGATCGCCTCCCGTCCGGCAAGGTCGGGCAACTCCACCGGAATCCGGCGGTCGAACCGTCCCGGACGGAGAAGGGCCTTATCCAACGTCTCCGGCCGATTGGTGGCGGCGAGGATCACCACGCCCTTCCTGCCGTCGAAACCGTCCATCTCGGTAAGCAGTTGATTGAGGGTCTGCTCCCTCTCGTCGTTGCTGCCAAGCCCATTGTCCCGTTTTTTGCCGATGGTGTCGATCTCGTCAATAAAGACGATACAGGGAGCCTTTTCCTGCGCCTGCTTGAACAGGTCGCGCACCTTGGCCGCGCCCATACCGACGAACATCTCCACAAATTCGGAGCCGGATATGGAGAAGAAGGGGACGCGCGCCTCCCCCGCGACCGCTTTGGCCAACAGGGTTTTTCCGGTGCCGGGAGGACCCACCAGCAACGCTCCCTTGGGCAGAGCGGCGCCGATTTCCGCGTATTTTTGCGGATTATGCAGGAAATCCACGATTTCGGCCAGGGCCTCCTTCGCTTCGTCCTCCCCGGCTACGTCGGCAAAGGTTTTGCCGGTCTGCGCTTCCACATAAATCTTCGCGTTGCTTTTGCCGAAGGTAAGGGCGTTCCCGCCGCCCATCCGCTTTTGCATGGAGCGCAGGAAGAGCTGCCCCAGCAGCACCATCAGCCCGATCGGGAGAATCCAGTATAACAGGAAATTCAGCAGAGGGGAGTTTTCTTTTGGAATCACTTTGCCGTATTTGACCCCCGCCTCCTCCAGCCGGTTAACGATATCCGGATCGTCCATCCGGCCGGTGATATAAATCTGTTCTTTTCCCTTTTCGTTATCGGCGGTAAAGGCGATTTTGTCGTCGTCCATCTCCACTTCCTTGACCTCCCCCGCCTTGACACGGGAAAGGAAGGTGCCGTAATCCACCGTCTCGGTCCGGCTGTTGGCGAATAGCGGCACCAGCAGCGTGTTGAGAAGCAGGATGAGAAGCATCGCAACGACATAATAATAGATCAACGGTTTTTTCGGCGTTTTTTGCTCCTGCATGGATTCATGCCTCCTTATGTTTTGGTTTTGACGCCGCGTTCATACGAACCAGCAGAGAATCCAGCGTCCGCAGCCCAACCAGGACAGCCTGCGCCTCTTCCTGCTCGCTTTCCATCACCGCGGCGTATTTTTCTTCCAGCTCCCGGCGGACGGTTTCCACCGTTTCCCGGCCTCGTTCGGTCAGGCCGACCTGGACAACCCGTTCATCCTCCGCCGACCGGACGCGGGAGAGATATCCCTGCTGTTCCATCCGCTTGCACAGAGAAGAGGCGTTGGCTTCCGCAATATGGAGCTGCCGGCCGAGCCCGCCGACCGTCTGTTTTTCGTCGTACAACGCGAGCAACAGGCGAAGCTGCATCAGCGTCAGCCCATATCGCTCGCAAAACGGCTGCACCGCCCCGTCCAGATGGTCCATAATCCTCCGGAGAAGCTGAACCGCCTCGCTGCGGAACTTTACGACTTCCACTAACGTCCCTCCTTTACCGCCGCGTTCGAATGGGAACCGCGATAGCGCAATAATAGTGATTTCCCTTATCTATTACTTTTTATAAAATATATAAATTATAAGTAATTACAGGCTTCATGTCAAGATATCCAACAGGTATTTTCCGACTTTCCACCTCGTTGGCGATTATCAGTAAAGAACAAGGGGGCTTGCGCAAAACAGCGGTCCCTTTGCCATGGCGAATTGCCGCAGCTTTCGCCGGCGCGGAACGGACACACAGGCATACAATGGAACAGGTCCGTCCCTTCCGGACGGGGAGTATTTCCGCAAATTTCCAAAGGAGAATCCGCTATGTCATACGACAGCAAGCGCTGTTCCTTTCCTCCCGGACGGCCAAAGCCGCCCGAACCCCGGCGTCCGCCGGAGCCGCCGCCCGCCAAGCCCTGCCCACCTCCGCCCGGCCCGGCTTCCTGCCCGCCCTCGGCGCCCACCGCGCCCTGCACCGACACACCCTTTGCCTTCCTGACCCAGAGTGGACGGCTGGAGGTCTGCCTGCGGTCGGGAGAAATTCCCTTTTGCGGGGAATGCCTGTTAGGCGCCGGCTTCATCCGGGACGGCGGACGGCTGCGGCTCTTAATTCCGGGCATCTACCGGGCGGAATATATCCTCACCTTTCCCGCCCTTCAAACGCTGAACACGGTCTTCAGCCTGCAGGCGGACGGGAGAAACCTTCCCGGTTCCATCCTGCGGGTATGGAAGCCGCCGGGAAGCGGCTCGGTGACGGTTTCCGCCCAGGTGATCTGGGAATCGGCCTGTCCCTCCATGCTGCGGGTATCCTCCTCCCGCGCCTTTCGCCTGAACAGTCCCGGCCCCAGCGACACCATGGCCAGCCTGAGCGTATTCCGGCTGTAAAGAGGCCGGCGCATAACCAATTCTGCACCGGCCTCTTTCAGCTTTTCTTATCAGAGGCCGAATCGCTCCAGCGTTTCCTCCCACGGTAATACAGCCGCCCGATTTCCCGGACGACCGCTTCCCCGCCTCCGGGCAGAACCCGCCCGGCCGCTTCCCGCAGACATTCGTCCGCCCCGGCCACCGCACGGCTATAGTCGGCGGACTCCAGCATGGAAATATCCCGCTCGCTGTCCCCGAAGACGGCGACCGCCTCGGCGGAAATCCGTGTTTTCAGCTCCTGTACCGCCGCGGGGCGGGTCGCGGCGGCGGAATATACCTCCAGCAGGGCATAGGCCGGATAATTCGTCTCCGGAAAATGCTCCTGTGCGGAACGGACGACGGTATATATCCCCGCTTCGTCCTGAAAGGCGGCGATTTCCGCCCGCAGGGTTTCTACCATCCCGGCAGTGTCTACGCAAAGCAGGTACAGTGGTTCATGCCCTTCCGGCAGAGAACTGTAGACATAATGCTTTTGCGGCAAACCCCGGCGGGCGTAGTACAGCTCCTCTTCGGCCGGGTTGGTGAAGCGGCCGTAATATACATGCAGGGTGTCGTGGATCACGGCGTGGACAAACACGTTCAGCCCCCGCCGTTCAAACACCTCCATTACCCGCCGGCAGGCGGCGGGCGGAATCGTCTTGCAGTAGAGATAGGAGCCGGCCTTCATATCGTATAATGCCGCCCCGTTCATGGCGATGACCGGCAGCTTCAGCCGCAGTCCCGCCAGTATGGGAAGGAAAGTGGCCGGCGTACGGCCGGTCGAAACCGTCACCTGCGCCCCCGCTTCAATCAGCTGGTTCAGGCGTATCTCGGTGGCCGGGGCAATCCGGCCGTTCGGCCCGGTCAGGGTGCCGTCCAGATCGCTGACGAACAGCAGGGCGCGGTTGTGACGGCGAGGCAGGTGAAAGGCGTTCACTCCCAGGGAAACAAAAATGCCGATCAGCGTGTCCAGCATTCGTTCCAGCGCGAACAGGTACGGATTCACGTCCGCCGCGTGGGATACCGTGATGCTCATAAACACCACGCAGGTGATATAGGAGGCAGTGGTCTTTTTCACCAGAACGGTGATATAAATTAATACCACGATCATCACCGAAATCAGCAGATACCGGAGAACGGGCAGCTCCCCGGGGAAAAGACGCTGCTCCGCCAGAAGAACCAGCATGCCGGCTGCGCCGCCGATCGCGGTGCCGATCGTCCGGTTCAACGCCACCTTCACACTGTTCGACACATACGGCTGCATACACAGTATGGCGGCGATCGCCGAATAAAACGGCACGCCTTGCTGTCCGCGGAGCAGATAAATTACAAAGCAAAGGAAAACAGCGACCGCGGATTTGATGATTCGCAGGCCGACCTTCGGCGGTTTGGTAAGCGGCATGGAGATTCCCCCGGTCAAAGCAGAATAAAGCAGGCATGTTATTTTGAAACATAGCGGTATTTATGGTATAATGCCGTTTAGGAAAAACGCGACAGCGTTTTTCGATGCGCCGCCGGTAAAGGCCGGTATAGCATCCGGCCGGGCGGCGCTATGGTTTAATAAATCCGACGTTACAGCTACCAGGAACGGGCGCGAGATATCAGAATCCAGCAAAAAGACGGACAAAGGAAAACGAATTCGGAAAGGCGGAAAGGAAGATGGCGGAGGCACGGCGGATAGACTGCGCGATCATCGGCGGCGGCGCGGCTGGACTGGCGGCGGCGGTGTTCCTTTCCAAGCTGTCCGGCGGGACGCTTTCTGCCGCGGTGTTTGAAAAGGGACCGCGGGTGGGGAAAAAGCTGCTCGCGACCGGAAACGGGACCTGCAATCTCAGCAATGCGCAGGCGGCGGCGTCCCATTATCATGGGGCGGTCCCCGCTTTTGCCGCTCCCGCGCTGGAAGCCTTTCCTCCTGCGGCGGCTGTGGATTTTTTCACCTCGATCGGGGTGGAATGCCGGCAGAGGGAAAACGGACGGATCTATCCGCTCTGCGCACAGGCGGGGGCGGTGCTGGATTGCCTGCGCCTGTCAGCCGCTGCGTCCGGTGTGCGGGAGGAATGCGGCGGGGCGGTGACGGCGATCCTTCCGGAAAAGGGCGGCTTCCGCCTGAAGCGGGAAGGAGACGACGTGCTGGCCCGGAGAGTACTGGTCTGTGTGGGCGGCGCAGCTTCGCCCTCCCTCGGCGGGTCGGCGGACGGCTACGGTTTGCTGACGGCGTTGGGGCATACCCGCACTCCTCTTTTCCCCTCCATTGTGCAGGTGAAAACCGCCGTCGATTTTGTAAAGTCGGCCAAGGGCGTACGGGTGGACGCGGAAATCCGCTTTGAGCGAAATGGTTGGGAAGCAGCGCGGGGAACCGGAGAGGTCCTTTTTACCGAATACGGCCTGTCGGGACCGGCGGTGATGCAGATTTCCCGCTGTGTGGCCGATTGGGAACGGAGGCGGGATGGAGAGATGGCCGCCGTGCTCAATCTTTTACCGGACTGGGATGAGGAGAAAGCGCTCGCCTCCCTGCGGCGACGGGCCGCGCTGCCGGGGCGGACCATGGCAGACCTGCTGACCGGCCTGCTGCAAAAGCGGCTGGGGCAGACCGTCCTGCGGGCGGCGGGCTATACGAATCTGGACGCGCCGGTTTCCCTCCTCCGGGACAGCGATCTGCGGAGGATTGCGGAGACAATCACCGGCTGGCGAATTCCGGTAAAAGGGACGCAGGGGATGGGCGGCGCGCAGGTGACGGCTGGTGGGATCGCAACGAAGGATTTTGATCCGCAGACCATGGAATCCCGAAAGGTTTCCGGCCTTTACGCCGCGGGAGAGGTGCTGGACATCGACGGGGACTGCGGTGGGTATAATCTGCAGTGGGCGTGGGCTTCGGCCCACGCGGCGGCGGCGGCGATAGCGGAATCGCTTGGCGGCGGACGTTGGGAACTGCATAGACGACAGACACAGCGGGAAAGAAAGCAGGACAAGCGATGATTCGGATCAGCGGTATCTCTCTTCCTTTAGAATACACCGAACAGGATATGTGCACGGCGGTCTGCCGGCTGCTGCGGATTCATCCGCAGGATATCCGTCGGCTTCGCCGGGCCAAGGTATCGGTGGATGCGCGGCACAAGGACGAGTTGCATTTCGTGGCGACGGTGGACGTGGAGCTGGATACCGGCCGGGGCGCGGACGAGGCCGCCGCTGTCCGCCGCTGTAAAACCGGCCAGGCGCGGCTGCTGACTGAAGCGCCGTATGCGCCGCCGGTGGTTTCCCCGGCCCGCCGGGCGTCGCATCGGCCGGTAGTGGTCGGAAGCGGACCGGCCGGCCTGTTCGCCGCGCTGGTTCTCGCCCGGGCGGGGCTGCGTCCTCTACTGCTGGAGCGGGGGCGGCCGGTGGAGGAACGGCGGGAGGACGTGGAGCGCTTCCGCCGAACCGGGATGCTGGACCCGTCCTCCAATGTACAGTTTGGCGAGGGCGGAGCCGGTACCTTTTCAGACGGGAAGCTGAACACCGGCATCAAAAATCCCCGTTGCCGTTATGTCCTGGAGCAGCTCGCCGCCGCCGGAGCGCCGGAGCGCATCCTCTGGCAGGCAAAACCGCACGTCGGCACCGACCGGCTGCGGGATGCGGTCAGGGGACTGCGGGAGGAGATCGTCCGTGCGGGTGGCGGGATGTGTTTTTCCCACCATGTACGGGACATCCTGATTGACCGGGGCGCACTGCGCGGCTTGCTGGTCGATACGCCGGAGGGTACGGTCGAGCTGGAGACCGACCGGGCGATCTTCGCTATTGGTCACAGCGCAAGGGATACCATGACGATGCTGTATGGGCGCGGACTGGCGATGGAACAAAAGCCGTTTGCCGTCGGCGTGCGGATCGAGCATCCCCGGACGATGATCGACCGCAGCCAATACGGGCGGTTTGCCGGGCATCCGGCGCTGGGAGCGGCAGAGTACAAGCTGTCGGTCCGTCCGCGGGACGGTCGGGGCGTTTATACCTTCTGCATGTGTCCCGGCGGGGTGGTGATTGCCGCCGCGTCGGAGGAAGGCGGCCTGGTCGTTAACGGAATGAGTGAATTCGCCCGGGACGCGGAGAATTCGAACAGTGCGCTGCTGGTCGGGGTCGGTCCGGGGGATTTCGGGGGCGGCGATTATCCGGCGGAGCATCCTCTGGCGGGAATGGATTTCCAACGACGGATGGAACGGGCTGCCTTTGTCTTGGGGAGCGGAGGCTACCGCGCCCCGGTTCAATTAGCGGAGGATTTTCTCGCGGGACGGGCGTCGGTCACTTTTGGAGATGTAAAGCATTCTTACTTGCCTGGTGTGACGCTGTCCGATCTGCGGGAATGCCTGCCCGGTTTTGTAGCGGATTCCCTGCGGGCGGCGCTTCCTGCGCTGGGAAGGCAGCTGGCCGGGTTCGACCGGCCGGACGCGGTTTTGACCGGCGTGGAGTCCCGCAGCTCCTCGCCGGTGCGGATTCTCCGGAATGAACGGGCGCAGGCGTCGGTCGCCGGAATTTTTCCCTGCGGCGAGGGTGCGGGCTATGCAGGCGGTATTGTCTCCGCCGCCGTGGACGGCGTGGTCTGCGCGGAAAAATTGATCGAATCGATGGAATGAGGCTCCGTCTGCTTCTAGAAAGGAATGGTCATAAAATGGCGCAGATACGGCGGAAAAGAAAATCGGAGGGATACGGGCTGGTGCTGGCCGGCGGCGGCTGCAAGGGCGTGTACCAGATCGGCGCGTGGAGGGCCCTGCGGGAGCTGGATATTCCGATCGAATGCGTGGTCGGCACCTCTGTCGGGGCGATGAACGGCGCGCTGGTGGCGCTCGACTGTTACGACGGCGCGGTGGAGCTGTGGAAAAATATGAGTATTGAAAAGGGCTTCCAGCTCCCCGAGCCGCTGAAGGTGCCGGACAACCTGTTCACCCTGAAAAACGCCAATGTCATTTTAAAGGAGCTATGGAAAAATCACGGGCTGGATATTACGCCGCTTCGCCGGGCGCTGGAGCTGCTGATTGATGAGGACGAGCTGCGGGCCTCGCCGGTGGAATATGGGCTGGTCACCTTTGAAATTAAAAGGCGAAAAGGTCGTGAGCTTTACAAGGAGCGAATTCCGCAGGGGCAGATGATGGATTACATCATGGCCAGCGCGGCGTATCCCGGTCTGAAGCGTCCGGAGATTGATGGGAAAACCTTTCTGGACGGCGGGCTGTACGACAACGTGCCGGTGAAAATGCTGCTTCGCCGTCATCCTGACAATATTGTGGTTGTGAACATCGGGGATACCGAACTGCCTGCCGATCTTGATCCTTCGCTGAACCTGTACTACGTCAAGCCGCAGGATTCCCTGGGAAAAGCCTTCGCGTTTTGTCCTGAGACGGCGGAATCGAAAATGGAAATGGGCTGGTACGATACCATGCGGGTGTTCGGCAGACTGGCGGGGGAGTGGATGTACTTCGATCCGGTGGAATACCGCAGTCTACAGGCCGAGCTGGGGGAGGACGCCGTGAGCGGACTGGAATACGCGGCCCGGCTGTACGGGCTGGACAGGCTGCGGAAATGCGCTACCGCTGATTTTATCCGGGAACTGCGGGATTGCGACCGGATATCCGTCGAAAAATTCCAGGCATTCCGTTCCCACATGGACATTCCCGCCATGGTGAAGGCCGCCTATGCCGGACAATTCCGGGAGTATAATCTGACAAGCGATCTGCTTTTACAGCTTTCACAGGATATGCTGGCCAAGGGGGAGCATCCCCGCCTGGAAAATATGATGGAAAAAATGGCGCCGGAGCTTCTTCGGGCCGCCCGGGCGATGGAGGGACTTCGCCGTCGTCTGGGATCGGCGGAAGCCGTTGCTCCTTCGAGAATCGTCCGGGACGGTGATCCTACACAAAAATTATTGCATAACGATTAAAAAAAGAGTATACTGTGAAAAGGATATAAATGACTAAAAAGAGAACACAAGAATAGGAACCGTTGGCACTTAAGGAATTACAAACAGCAAACAGCAAACAGAGGAACGAACAATCGATGGCGGGCGAAAATTCGGCCGCTGAACTGCCAGGAGGTATGGGTATGACAATCGCGGACGTAAAGGATATCCTGGGGGCGGAGGTAATTACCGGCGAGGAGCATCTGGAAACCGAAGTCCACAACGCCTGCGGGAGCGATATGATGAGCGACGTGCTTGCCTTCGTCAAGGATCAGTCGGTGTTGCTGACGGGTCTTGTGAATACGCAGGTGGTCCGTACGGCGGATATGATGGATATGGTCTGTATCGTTTTCGTGCGAGGCAAGGACCCAGGGGAGGAAATCGTGGAGCTGGCCGCCGATCGGGGGATCGTGTTGATGAAATCCCCCCTGCGGATGTTCACCGCCTGCGGTCTGCTTTATGAACAGGGGCTGCGCGGCGGAAAATGACCGCTGCGGCGGGGAACAGACCGCTGCGGCGGGGAACAGACCGCTGCGGCGGGGAACAGACCGCGGTAACGACCGGAAAGGGTGCGGACATGAATATCAAGTTACATTACGACGTTCCGGGAGATGATTTTACCCGTGCGGGCGAAGCCTCCGGCGCGGTAAAGCGGAAAATGAAGCAGCTTGGCTTTGATTCCGATGTGATTCGCCGTGTGGCGATTGCTATGTATGAAGCGGAGATCAATATGGTGATTCACGCCGGAGGCGGGGAGGCCGACGTGGAAATCCTGCCCGACCGGGTGACGGCTGTGCTGACCGATCACGGCCCCGGAATCCCTGATGTGGACAAGGCGATGCAGGAGGGGTGGTCTACCGCTCCGGATAACGTGCGTTCCCTCGGTTTTGGGGCTGGGATGGGGCTGCCGAACATAAAGAAATATTCCGATGTTCTGGATATCGAGACAAAAGTGGGCGAGGGTACGGTCTTGACAATGACCGTTCTTGTAAAGGGCTAAAGGAGGCGATCGGGTGTGGTCGGCAGGAACAGCAGAGAGGCAAAGCGTCTGACCTTCGTCAGAGCGGCGCTGCCATTTCTTTTGCTTCTGGCGTTTTTTATTTTGTACCAGGTTCTGAACGCTGCATTTTTTGTGGAATGGTTGGGATGCGGCTGTCCTCCGTTGGTCGATAAAGTAGAGGTATATCCTGTGTTTAACGCCAATGATCTGACGCGAATCGTCCTGCCTGTTCTGGCAGTTTTGGCGGGATTTTCAGCGTTTTGGGTTTCCCGCGGCGTGGGACGCGGCGGGAGGATCGTCTATCGGCTGTCCTACTGTTCCGCCGCCGGGATATTGACCGCTCTTTTTATAACGGTATTTCGCTGGAGATAGGGAAGCGGTATGGTAAAATGCATACTGTTTCCAGAAAAGAATAGAAAAACGGGCGGCATGGCGGCATCCGTCGAACGGACGCGCCCCTTGGTCCGCCTCTTTTTTCCATCCGGGAGGCGACTCTGTCATGGAAAACCGGGACCGTTTCTTTCATTCGGTCACCTTGGATAAGGATTTGTGCGTGGGCTGTACCAACTGCATCAAGCGCTGCCCGACCCAGGCGATCCGGGTGCGGGACGGACAGGCACGGATTATTTCCGAACGCTGCATCGACTGCGGCGAGTGCGTACGGGTCTGTCCGCATCACGCCAAAAAAGCGCGCCACGACGAGCTGTCTATGCTGGAAAATTATTCCTATACGGTGGCCCTTCCGGCTCCGGCGCTTTACGGGCAGTTCAATCATCTCGACGATATCGATTTTGTGCTCAACGGCCTGCGGGCGATGGGCTTTGACGAGGTGTTCGAGGTGTCGCGCGGGGCGGAAATCGTTTCCGACGCGACCCGTCAGCTCCTGATGGACGGAAAGCTGAAAAAGCCGGTCATCTCCTCCGCCTGTCCGGCGGTGGTACGGCTGATCCGCGTCCGTTTTCCCGATCTGTGCGAGCATGTGCTACCGCTGAAAGCGCCGATGGAGGTTGCTGCGATGCTGGCGCGGCAGGAAGCGGTGCGGAAAACCGGCCTGCCGCCGGGGGAGATCGGCCTCTTTTTCCTTTCTCCCTGCGCGGCGAAGGTGACCGATGTGCGGGTCCCGATCGGAGTTGAACGCTCGAACGTGGATGGGGTGCTCGCCATCAGCGACATCTATCCTCGCCTGGTGAGCAAGATGAATAAGCTGGAGGAGCTGGAGTCAATCGCCCATTCCGGCATCATTGGGGTGGGATGGTCCTCCATCGGCGGAGAGGCCGCCGGGCTTCTGAATGAAAACCATCTGGCAGCGGACGGCATCGACAACGTTATCAAAGTGCTGGAGGAGCTGGAGGACGAAAAGCTGCAGGAGCTGGATTTTATCGAGCTAAACGCCTGCGCGGGCGGCTGTGTGGGGGGGATTTTCGCGGCGGAAAACGGATATGTAGCCCGGGCGCGTATCCAGCGGCTTCGAAAGTATCTTCCGGTTTCCTGCTCCCGTCTGGAGGACGCGGGAAGTCTGGATTCACTGGAGTGGACTCAGTCCCTCGAATTTGCGCCGGTCATGAAGCTGGCTGAAAACGTGGAGGACGCCATGCGGCTGATGGCAGAGATCGACGCGATCAGCGAGCGGCTTCCCCAGCTGGACTGCGGCTCCTGCGGCGCGCCGACCTGCCGAGCGCTGGCGGAAGACATCGTGCGGGGACTGGCCAGGGAAAACGACTGCATTTTCCGGATGCGGCGGAAGATTCAGGACATCGCCAGCCAGCTTTCCCAGATCGAGGGGGGCTGCCTGCCCGGAGAGGATTCCCAGAGAAAGTATTCCGGCCAAGACGGGGGACAAGGACAATGGACAGAATAACGCCGTCGTAATATCGCGGACAAGAGGAAGGGGAAAATATCCGTATGACAATAGCGGAAATGGCGAAATTCATGGATTTGGAAACCGTGGTGGAGGGAGACGGCTCCCGCGCGGTGACCGGCGGCTACTGCGGCGATCTGCTGAGCTGGGTGATGGGCCGGGCAAAGGAGGGCGATGCGTGGATCACGGTCATGGGAAATGTCAACGCCGTTGCGGTGGCTGTGCTGGCGGATACCGCCTGCATCCTTCTGGCGGAGGATTCTCCGCTGGACGATGAGGCGCGGCTACGTGCCGAAGCGCAGGGGGTAGCGGTGCTCCGCAGCAGGGAAGACGCCTATACCCTGGCGGTGAAGCTTGGACGGTTGCTGGAGGGATCGCTTCCGTTGTGAGCCTTGAAGAGATTTATCAACAGGGAGGGCGGCGCATTGAGGGTTCGATACGATCTGCATATTCATTCCTGTCTGTCCCCCTGCGGGGACGGGGATATGACCCCGAACAACATCGTGAATATGGCGCTGCTGGCCGGGCTGGACATAATTGCGCTGACCGATCATAACAGCTGCAAAAATTGCCCCGCCTTTCTCCGCGTAGCGGAAGAGGCGGGGCTTGTCGCTTTGCCGGGAATGGAGCTCTGCACGGCGGAGGAATGCCATATCGTCTGCCTGTTTCCTACCCTCGATGCGGCGATGGCGTTCGACGCGATGGTAGAGACCACCTTGCCGCCGGTGGAAAACCGGCCGGATATTTTCGGGGAACAGCTGATCCTGAACGCGAAGGATGAAATAACCGGCCGTTTTCCGCTCCTGCTGACGACCGCCTCCTCCATCAGTGTGGACGATGTGGTACGGCTGGCTAGGAAGCACGGAGGCGCCGCGTTTCCCGCCCATATCGACCGTCCCTCCTACAGCGTGACGGCGGCGCTCGGCGATATTCCGCCGGTAGGATTCCAGGCCATCGAGGTGACGGCGCGGGGCGATGTAGCGGCCCTGACGGCGCAGTATGCAGAAATGCGGGGAAAGCCGCTCCTGCAAAGCTCCGATGCGCATTATCTGGAGGATATGCAGGAGCCGGGTCCCTGGCTGGAGTTGCCGGAGAACACCCCGGCCGCCCTGATCGCCGCTTTAAATAGGGAGATGGCGGTCTCCTGGGGGAGAGAAAGGGACGACTAAAAGGAATGGAATATAAGTTATTGTAAGTTATTTTATATATATTACCTGTCTCCTCCGATGAGAAATTACAAGGGGAGATATTTTATAGCAGAAATGCCATAGAAAAAAGGCCGAAGGATGCAACATCCTTCGGCCTTTACTGCAAAATGATCGCTTTTTGTTCTCGATTTGTTTATTCTGTTTCCGGAATCAATCGGGCCCTTTCGTATACTTCCGGCATCTGGCGGGCGATTTCTTCTCGGATACGGTCCAGCATCGTTTCGTCCGCTCCGCCGATAATGGAGACCGTCACATCCCTTTCAATAACCACCGCCGGAAAACGGAAGGTGCCGAAAGCGGCGGGGGAGGTGACGTTTACTGCGACGGATTTGGCCTTACATTCGTCGGAAATCGCAATGTTCACCGTATCGTTATCGGTCGCCGCAACACAGAGATAGCTGGAGCTGCAGTCTCCCCGGTAATAACGGCGGGGAATATAGCGGATTCGCTTTTCCTCATCCAGCCGGCGTAGCTCGTCGCAGATTGTGGGACTGATAACCGTGACCTTCGCGCCAAATTCCAGCAGGGTGGCGACCCGCGCGGCGGCGGCGCGTCCCCCGCCAAATACGGTACAGTTATTTCCATTCAGGTCGATATACAGCGGAAAACCGGGGGCCATAACGTCACCTCCTGAAATCGCCGAAACCCGGCATGAAAAATTTCCCAACATACGGTATCTATAGGCAAGTGCCATGCGCCGCCCGACCGGGTTCTCTACCAACGCTTTCCGGCGGCGCAATCGAAAATGCCTGTCGGCATTTTCCAAACGTTGCTATTATACCATAGCGCCGCCCGGCCGGGTGCTATGCCAGCGCTTTCCGGCGGCGCAATCGAGAAATGCTGTCGCATTTCTCCCTGCCGACATTATACCATATCTAACCTTTTTTGACAAGATGCCGGCTTTACAATGCCCGAATTTGATCGAAGCGCAGTGTTTCCGTGTCCATCTCCACCCGATAGCCTCCGCCGTTCGGCGCCTGAAAATCGTACATATCGACGCCCCCCGCGCCGCTTTCCGCCAGCGGGTGGAGCTTCGACAGCAAGGTCATAATACAGCCGCCGTGGGTGATCACTGCCGCAGAGCGGATATTCCGTTTGGCGGCGTCGTCGGCGATCTGCCGCATCGCCCCCAGCAGACGCTGGGCAAATTCCGCGCCGCTTTCTCCGCCGGGAGGCGCGGTCATTCCGGCCGTTTCGATCCACTTCCGATAGGAGGGATCGTCCTTGAGCTGTTCGTAGGTTTTTCCTTCAAAGCTGCCGAAATCCAGTTCGGCAAGCGAGGGGAGGGAGACCGGCACCAGCATGGGATACAGCAGACGGGCGGTTTCCACGCAGCGGCCCAATGGACTAACATACAGCGTATCCGTCTGGGGATACCGTCCGCGGGCTTTCCGGTCGGCGAGCTCTTTTTTTCCGCGTTCGCTCAGCGGCTGGTTTAGGGTCTGGCCGGTATACCGCCGCTCCGCATTCCCTGCGGTCGCACCATGACGGATAAGGATCAGTTCCAATTTCATACAGGAAGCCTTCTTTCTGCAAAAGCCTAAAGGAATAAGCTGCTGAACGCCAAAAGAAAAAGGAGCGTCAGCTGAGACAGTTCAACCAGATACCCGAGCAGATCGCCGGTGATTCCGCCGAAATCCCGCCGAGTCATCCGGCGGTACCAAAGGAACACGAGCCCGACGCCCACCAGCGCGGCCGCGGCCGCCAGCAGTCCCGGAAGCCGCCGAGATAACCGGCGCCGAGCAGCAGCAGCGAGCTGCCGATAATCTCTGCCGTGCCAAGGAACCGTACGCCGGCGGCGGCCCGGTCGGCAAAGAGTACACCCAGCGTGCTGCTCGGCGTATAGGGGAAGCGGCTGCCCGCCGCCACGGTCAGGCTGCGGGATAGCATGTAAATTACGCAGGCGGACGGCAGCAGAACCGGGGTGTGATATAGCTGGACCCACGCACCAGCCTCCAGCAGCAGCAGACCGGCGCAGCTGAGGACGGCGAAGGGACCGCAGTGGGGGTCCTTCATGATCTGCAGCTTCTTTTCCCGATCTCGCCGGGAGAAGATCGCGTCGGTTGCGTCCAGAAAGCCGTCCATATGCAGACCGCCCGAGAGCAGAAGGGGAAGAACAACCGCGACTACTGCAAAAAAGAGAGGGCTTGCCTCCAGAAACAGTGCCAGCCGCGTCCAGCCGTAAAGAAGCGCTCCCGTTATCACTCCCACCACCGGCAAGCAGCCGAGGGACCATCGCATGTTATCCTCCCGCCAGTCCACCCGCGGCATGGGGATGGCGGAATACATAGACAGGGCAATAATCAGGGATTCTCCCCATTTTCTCATAAAAATCTCCATTCCTTGTTGAATTTGAGACGGTTTCAGCCAACGGTCGAAATCGGAGCATTTTTGCGGCAAAGGATCAAATTCCACCGTGATAAGGCTGAAGACTCGTATTTTTCACGCCACATCCACCACTTCCGAGGGATACCGAGGCATCCCTCTGTTGTGCTGCGTCGTTATAGGCTGTCCAGGGAAGTCGTTTCATAATAGGCGGCCAGCGCGCTGTCCAGCAGACCGGCGCCCAGCAGGCCGCCCGTCCCTTCGCCAAGACAGAGCCCTGCCGTGATCAGGGGCCGGAGCCCCAGCGCCTCCAGCAGCCATTTCCCGGCGGTTTCCGCCGTGCAATGGGAGGGGAAGAGGGCGTGGATGCAGTCAGGGGCCAGGCGGACAGCGCACAAGGCGGCCGCCGAGGAGATCAGCCCATCGATCATAACCGCCAAGCCATGGGCCGCGCCGCCGAGATACAGGCCGCACATAGCTGCGATATCCAGTCCGCCCACCTTCTGCATGATCCCGATGGGATCGGACGGGTCAGGGCGGTTGACCTCCAAAGCCCGGCGGACGATTGCCGCTTTATGGAAAACGCCGCTTTCGCCGCCCGCGCCCCGGCCGGTTACCTCCTCGGGCGAACGCCCCAGGAGGACAGCGGACACCGCACTGGCCGTAGTGGTGTTGCCGATTCCCATTTCTCCCGCGACGGCAAGGCGCACGCCGGAACGGGACAGCTCCTCCGCTGTAAGGATGCCGGTTTCCACAGCCTGAATGCATTCCTCCCGGCTCATGGCGGGGCCATGAGCAATGTTTTCCGTTCCTGGGCGTACCGTGCGGCGGAGAACCGCTGGTTCCTCATACGCAGTGGCGATGCCGACGTCAATCACCAGAACATCGGCGGGAAGACGGCGGGCAAAGGCGTTGACTACGCCGCCTCCCCGTGCGAAATTCACGGCCTGCGCGGCTGTGATCCGCTGGTCGGAGGGAGTGACGCCTTCCGACGTCACCCCATTGTCCGCACAAAAAACCACAGAGGCTTTTTGCGCAATCGTTGGCCGGTCGGTTCGCTGAAAGCCCGCCAGCCGGATGACTGCCGTCTCCAGCTCACCGAGACTGCCCGGAAGCTTAGCCAGAGAATCCAGCCGCTGCTTTGCCCGAGCCATCGCCGTTTCATCGGCTGGCCGGATGCATTGAAGCGTCTTATTTAATATGTGCATTTCCGTCTCTCCTTGCAGGCTTTTCCCTCGCCCAAACAGGACACCTATTGTCACGGCCTATTGTAGCACACCACGCGCGGCGGGACAACACTCCGCATTATTAATTTGTGACGGGGGATTGACAGGAAAGAGGAAAAAGGGGTACACTGCAAAAGGATAGCTGAATACGGTAAGAATGGAAGAATAGAAGAAATTAAAAAAGACATGGAAGACGAACGACGATTCATGCAAAAGGTGGCCTTGGAAAGTCGACTGGGTAGATGTAGTTAGTTAATAGTTGAGTTTTTGGTTGTGGCATGGTATACTTTATACTTCAGGGGGGATAGCCATGGCAGAGGAAGGGTCCTTTCGGACCAGTATCAGCGGATTTCACAAGACGGATGTGCTTTCCTATATCGACGCCATGCAGTCCCGTCATAATGAGGAGTTGCGCGGGCGTGATCTGGAGATCGGTCAGCTTCGGCAGGCTGTAACCGCGCAGGAAACCTATGTGGCGGAATTGAAGGGGCAGATCGACCGTTCGCTTGAGGAGGCGGAGACTCTTCGCCGGGAAAACGAGACGCTCCGCGCCGAGTTTGAGAAAACCAACCGGCAGGAGGACGACTGCCGCCATTTATCGGAGGAAGCTGAAATTCTGCGGCTGGAAAAAGCCGAGTTTTCCGCCCGGCTGGAAGATATGCAGCGGCGGATGGATTCGGTTTCCGCGCTGGAGGAAGAGTTGGCGGGTCTTCGCCGGCAGGAACAGGAATGGGCCGCCCGCTGCGAATCCGAACAGCTGCGGGAAGAAGCCGAACGACGGGAACGCGCCGCCTGGCAGGAGGAAAAAGCAGCGCTGGTTTCCCGCCTGGACGAGTTGGCCGGCCGGCTGGAGGAAGCGGAGAAGCAGCGGGACGCCTTGAAGGAAAGCAACCAGCGATATGACACGCTGGTGGGGGACGTCGGCTCCTTTGTGATGGAGCTGCATTCCATAGGACAGCGTTTTTTGGAAACCGCCTATCAGCGCAGCGATGCCTGCCTGAATGCGGTGGAAGGAGTGGTTGGTTCCCTCTCCTCCCGACTGGGAGAGGCCCGCATGCAAACCGATAAGGCGCGGCAGGAACTGGCGGACCAGGGAACGACCGCTGGGCTTCGCCTGGATGAGTTGGTTCAGAGGCTGGAAGAATCCGCCGCCGAAGCGCCGAGCGCCAAGCCGGCGAACGAATAAGGAGCGATGATTACGGGTACCATAGCGATTCATACGGCGGAACTGAAGGCCCGCGCCGAAGAACTGCATGCCGGGGATCGGGTTTTGCTTTCCGGTACGGTATACACATCCCGGGATGCAGCCCACAAACGGATTTTTTCCCTGCTGCGCGAGGGTGGTTCTTTGCCGTATCCGATTAAAAACGCAGTGATTTATTATTCCGGCGCAACCCCTGCGCCCGACGGGCTGCCGATTGGTGCCTGCGGCCCGACAACCTCCGGCCGGATGGACGTATATGCCCCGGAGCTGTACGACCGGGGGATGGCCGCTACCATCGGGAAGGGGGAGCGAACCCCGGAGGTGGTGGAGGCGATCCGGCGGAACAAAGCGGTCTATCTCTGTGCGATCGGCGGAGCCGGCGCTCTGGCGGCTAAAAGCGTCGTTTCCTGCGAGGTCATCGCCTTTGAAGATTTGGGATGCGAGGCCGTTAAACGGCTGGAAATCCAGGACTTTCCCTTAATTGTGGCCATTGACTGCCATGGCGGCAGCTTGTTTGCACGCTGAGCGATCGGCATATACAATGGGTAGAGTAAAGGCAGAGTAAAGACCAAAGAACCATATTTTTCAAAAGGAGTGCAATTCCATGGCGGAACTGAAATACGAAATTGTTAAGAACTTGGGCGTGTTGTCCCAGTCGCCTTCCGGCTGGACGAAGGAACTGAATCTGGTCAGCTGGAACGATCGGGAGCCGAAATACGATATCCGTGAGTGGGCGCCGGAGCATACCAAAATGGGGAAGGGCGTGACCATGACGGGGGATGAGATCATCCTCCTGCGAGACCTGCTGAACGAGGTCGATTTGTAAAAAGGAGCAGTCAAAGCGTTATGCCTTGGCTGCTCCTTTTTGTAATTGCCTTAATAACGGATTGTTTCTATTTATCATTCTCCTAATCGGCCCAGCTGATATTCCTGACGTTTGGACATAATATAGTCGTAGTCATCTTTAGACAGCTGCAAATATGCGCCTTTTAAATCCGCCTTCCCAGCTTTATCGGCAAGCAAAGTGATCCAACATCCGTCTGCGGCAAGGTAGAAACCGGCCGTCATGCCATTTTCGTCGGAAAAGGATATAAGAAAGTCGCCAAAGCCGCATTTGTCGGCCCCAAGCTCAACCTCCGAATATGTCTTTCCGAATATTTCTTTGAAGCGGGAGGCTTCCTCGTCGTTTAACAACTGACGCTCTTCGGTGATGACCTGGCGGTCGTATTTATCCTCTACAACAGGGTAGCGGTATTGAACCAGTTCCACCGTGGTCGCCTTGTTGACCGGAGAAGACAGATAATGCCGGCGCGGGACAAATAAAAGAACCAAGGCGACAGCGAGGGCCGCGATTACCAGAAGAGGAAGGAGGATAAGGATTCGCTTTTTTAATTTCATTTTATCCATGGGAACTCCTTTCAGCTCAAGGAGAGAATTTTTAATAATAATTACCGTATTTGAATCCCATTTTGTACTCCTGACGTTTGGACATAATATAGTCGTAGTCGTCTTTAGACAGTTGCAGGTAAGCGCCCTTTAAATCCGCCTTCCCAGCTTTATCAGCAATCAAAACGATCCAACAATCGTCTGCGGCAAGGTAGAAACCGGCCGTCATTCCATTTTCGTCGGAAAAGGATATAAGAAAGTCGCCAAAGCCGCATTTGTCGGCTCCAAGCTCAATTTCCGAATATGTCTTTCCGAATATTTCTTTGAAGCGGGAGGCTTCCTCGTCGTTTAACAACTGACGCTCTTCGGTGATGACCTGGCGGTCGTATTTATCCTCTACAACAGGGTAGCGGTATTGAACCAGTTCCACCGTGGTCGCCTTGTTGACCGGAGAAGACAGATAATGCCGGCGCGGGACAAATAAAAGAACCAAGGCGACAGCGAGGGCCGCGATTACCAGAAGAGGAAGGAGGATAAGGATTCGCTTTTTCGATTTCATTTTATCCATGGGAGCTCCTTTCAGCTCAAGGAGAGAATTTCTCCGGTTTCCGCGTCGATATAGGTCGGATTGATCATTCCCTCATCCGTGCAGTATACTTTGACAGGCCTTACCTGTCCGTCGACCTCCAGATAGGCCGAGGAGACGTAAATGGAGGCTTTCTGCGTCCATTCCCCACAGCAGTTCACCTTTTGAAATTCCTCCAGATAAGCGCTATCGCTTTTCCTTGCGGAAATAGAAGCTGTGGTCCCTTGAACCGTCGCCTTTTCCTGAATATCATGCCACTTATACTGCAAAGACGCCAGTCCATCCGTATCGTAAGACATGAGAATTCCCGTTTCGTCCGTCGAAAGCACTTCCTTGCCCTGATAGGTCTGATAGACCGTGACAATACGCTCTACAAGCTCCGGTGTGTCGGACATGGGATTGCAGTTTTCATCAAACCTGGTCAGGCCGATCGTGTCAACGCTGATGGAATAGGTCCCTTCCTTAGGAAGAAGGCCAAGCCGCTGCCTACAATGTCCAGACATTTTCCGTTATAGCGATTGCGGATAAAATATAATCCATCAGAAATGGTACCCGCGGCTTCCGATGGGGAAGGTATTATGTTGCCGAAACCGATGGAAAGCATGGGAACAATTAAGAAAACGGATAGTATCTTCCTGAGAATTTTATTTGACATCCTATTATTTTTAACGATTTTCTGCCTCAAATTTTTCACTCTCCTTTGCTTTTGTGTATAATATTATATATGAATTGTGCATTAGAGTCAACTATATATTACAATAAATTGCATTATTTAGAAAAATATATATTACTGTAAAATTCCGTCGCAAACGCATGGCTGCTAAGTCAGTCTGGCGATAGAATAATTGTTTTTTCTACAAATACACAACGCGGATCGTTTTACTGGAGTAAAACGATCCGCGTTGTTATAGTACAATTTTTAAACTTCTTATGCCCTTATGCTTCCCGTACCAGATCGGCCATGCAATACAGCCCCGGCTCCTTGCCGAGCAGGAACAGCCCCGCGTTGATCGCGCCGACGGCGAAGATTTCCTTGGACATCGCCGTGTGGGAGATGGAAACCATCTCATCGTGCCCGGCGAAGAGAATCTCATGCTCGCCCACGATCGTCCCGCCGCGGATGGAGGAGATACCGATCTCCGTCTTTTCACGCTTTTTACGCACCGAATGGCGTTCGTAAACGTATTTCGGCTCGTAATCCAACCCTTCGGCAACCGCGTCCGCCAGCATCAGCGCCGTGCCGGAGGGGGCGTCGATCTTTTGGTTGTGGTGTTTTTCGATAATTTCCACGTCGAAATCGTTGCCCAGTACCGTCGCCGCTTTCCGCGCAAGCTCGGTAATCAGGCTGATCCCCAGCGACATATTGCCGCTGTAGAAGACCGGCAGGCTCTGTGCCGCTCCTTTGACCTCTTCCACCTGCTCGGGAGAAAGGCCGGTGGTAGCGATCACCGCCGGGACGCCGTGCTCCTTCGCATAGCGGAGAATGCCGGTCAGCGCGCTGGGGTGGGAAAAGTCGATCACAACGTCTCCGGAAAGGATGCAGTTGGCGGGATTGGCAAAAACCGGGAAACCGGCGTGGCTTTCGGTGTTGACATCGAAACCGGCGACGATTTCGCAGTCGCAGCGCTCCGCTGTGCAAGCGGTGATTACCCGGCCCATCTTGCCGTTGCAGCCGCTGAGAAGAATTCTGGTCATAGCTTACACTTCCTCACAAAGGTCATGATCCTTCAAAAATCAGGCGATCAGGCCGTGACGGCGAAGGATGGCGGCCAGTGTGGCTTTGCCCTTTTCATCCATCTCATACAGGGGCAGTCGGCAGGGGCCGACGTTCATACCCATCTGGTTCATCGCTTCCTTGACCGGGATCGGGTTGACGTCCGAGAACAGGGCGGACGCGAGATCCAGCAGCTGGAGCTGAAGCGCGCAGCTGCCCGTTACATCCCCGTCGAACCAGCGGGCGACGATCTCGTGCGTCGGGCCGGGAACCACATTCGACAGCACCGAGATCACGCCCTTGCCGCCCAGGGAGAGGATCGGCAGAATCTGATCATCGTTACCGGAATACAGGTCGACATTCCCATCGCAGAGGGCCATAGTTTTTGCCGCGGCGGAAAGGTTGCCGTTGGCCTCCTTGATGGCGACGATATAGGGGTTTTTGCTCAGCTCGGCATAGGTTTCCGGCTTGATGTCCACCCCAGTGCGGGAGGGAACATTGTATAGCAGACAGGGCATCTTCAGTTCGTTCGCAATCGCGGAATAATGTGCGATCAGACCCCGCTGGGAGGTTTTGTTGTAATAGGGAGTGACGAGGAGGAGCGCGTCCGCACCAAGGGCGCGTGCTTCCTTCGATAGCTCGATGCAATAATGGGTGTCGTTTGAGCCGGTGCCCGCGATGACCGGCACCCGGCCCTTCGCCTGCTCAATCGCCGCCCGCATGACCGCCGTGTGTTCCTCATGGTCCAGCGTGGAGGACTCGCCGGTGGTACCGCAGGTGATGATGGCATCGGTTCCGTTTTCAATCTGCCATTCTACCAGCTCGCGGTACTTCTCGTAATTAACGCTGCCGTCCGTGTTCATCGGGGTGACAATGGCCACGCCCGCGCCGGTAAAGATCGTATTCTTGCTCATCGCTCGATCATCCTTTCATGGCGGGGGAGAGCCCCGCAGTCGGAATGGGTTTCTATTTGCCGAACGAGATTAGTCCATATAGCCCTCGGCGCAGAGCAGTTCCGCAAGGAGAACCGCGCCGCCCGCTGCGCCGCGCAGCGTGTTGTGAGAGAGGCCGACAAACTTGTAGTCATACTGAGTATCCTCGCGCAGCCGACCGAGGGAAACGGCCATCCCGCCCTCCAGATCACGGCAAAGGGTGGTCTGCGGCATATTGTCCTCCTCATAATAGTGCAGGAACTGCTTCGGCGCGCTGGGAAGCTTCAGTTCCTGCGGACGGCCGCGGAAGGCTTTCCACGTCTCGATAATCTCTTCTTTCGAAGGCTTGTTGTTAAAACTGCAGTATACCGCCGCAAAGTGGCCGTTGCTCACCGGAACCCGCAGGCACTGGGCCGTAAAAGCGGGGGAGGAGGCGGGTACGATTTCCCCGTTTTCGATTTTTCCCCAGATTTTCAGCGGCTCCTGCTCAGATTTTTCCTCTTCTCCGCCGATATAGGGAATCACGTTGTCCACCATTTCCGGCCAGGTAGCGAAGGTCTTTCCTGCACCGGAGATCGCCTGATAGGTGCAGACCAGCGCCTTGCTTACACCCCATTTGGAGAGGGGAAAGAGGGCGGGAACGTAGCTTTGCAGCGAGCAGTTGGACTTGACTGAAACAAAGCCGCGTTTTGTGCCGAGCCGGGCCCGCTGGGATGGGATGATTTCAATATGTTCGGGATTCAGCTCCGGAATGACCATCGGCACATCCGGTGTGAAGCGATGGGCACTGTTATTGGAGACGACCGGACATTCCGCCTTGGCGTAGGCTTCCTCCAGCGCGCGGATTTCTGCTTTCGGCATATCGACGGCGCAAAAAACAAAATCCACGTCTCTTGCGACCGCTTTCACGTCAGAGGCGTCTTTTACGAGTATATCTTTCATCGCTGCGGGCATCGGTTTATCCATCACCCAGCGCTCGCCGACCGCTTCAGCATAGGTCTTCCCAGCCGAGCGAGGGCTGGCGGCCAGCGCGGTGACGGTGAACCAGGGATGATTTTCCAGCAGGATTGCAAACCGCTGGCCAACCATGCCCGTACATCCGATAATGCCGACGTTAAATTTCCTGTGTCCATTATGCTCCATGATGATCATTCCTTTCCAATCCGATGCCATAAGGATAACAAGGCAGTAAAAAAGCCGGTCATAAACCGGCTGCCGTCACAAAAATGAAGGTTCTTCAACGGGAAGAGTACGGCGGGGAAGGGCCGTGTCCTTCGCGAGAATAGCGCTCCATCACTCCGTGATGACAGCCATACGGTTCTTTACCGCATGTCCAGGGATCGGTTTCCTCCGGAAAAACCGCCCTTCGGCGCCGACGCCTTTCGTCCGTGATCTCCGACCCGGTGTCTCCCACGGCTACTTTTCGTGCGGCGCGCCTCTATTCCTTGCTATATATTATGCGATTGTTGCTGGTATTGTACCATTCCCCGCCATACTTGTCAAATATAAGTTTGCAGGAGATTTTTCCGACATTTTGTATTGGTTGACGGTAGGTTTTTCGTCCCGCGCAGGAACGTTTACTGAAACTGATCAATCGGCAGAAGATGGCCGTCGTAGGGGTAGGTTCTGGAAGCGCTGTATTGATGCAGTTCAAAATCCTCGATGAAAAGCTTTTGCACCACCACCAGTTTACCGTTCTCTTCTTTGTAGGTCAATTCCAGAACGCCGTCTGTTAAGTAATGATATGAAGCAAAAAGGTATCCAAAGTATTCTGCGGCAGTTAAAAATTTCGAAAAGCGTTTTTTGTCCATCTCGGCGTTATAGATATTTTCGTAAATTTGTGTAGCCGGATCGATCTTTTTTACATCGTCCATTGTGGAGCCTTCCTGAATCCCTTCAAAATCCTGAGAGGTCAACTCCTTTCGGACATAGAACCAACGGATTGCCGTTTTATCTTCCGAGGGAGAATCATCCGGCAAATCCAGATAAAAGATATATAGCTTTCCGCCCTGCTTGATTTTGTGGATGCTGTACAGCGTGCCGGCATCCGTTTTGCGGAGGCATTCGACGCCGATGCCATCGAGGATGTCAAACAAAGAAAAGGTGGTGTAACAAATAGACATATCCAGATATTCTTCCGCAATGTCATGAATATCCAGAGCTTTGCCGATTATTTTTTCCGCGGGCAATTCGTTATTGACAAGGGAAGTGTAATCGAACTCCTGTCTATCCGTGTGTGGTATGTCAGACAGGGTATACTGGTGTTTTAAATTATTAAAATTGCAGGAGGTAAAGGAAAATACCAATGCGAGAAACGCAATAAAGGCTACTAGACGTTTTTTCAAGGTTGTTTCCTCCTTACAGCGTAGTAAACCGTTCCGGCGCTTGGGGAATAGGCATCGTATGACCACATTTCCGACGAGACCTGTGCTCCCGCCACGTAGTTGATTCTTACTTACGAGATATAATCCTGTGGGAGAATGCGAAAGTCGTAAGTTAGAGGGGGCTCGGTTTGCATGTGGGAGACAAGCGCGAAATTCTTGCTGAACTCCATGCCTTGCACCGTCAAATCGCTTTCAGAGCGCGTATAGCGGATACAGAGTATCCCGTCTTTCAGAAGATGGTAGGATACGGGTTCCTCGTTGTCTTCGAAACATGAAATATAAACGTCGGTGACCGGATCGACTTTCTGCACCTCAGCCGCGCTGGTTCCCTCCTTTACGGAGTCAAAATCCGATTTAGTCAGGGCTTTTTTCATGTATGCGCCATGGCTATAAATCCAATAGCCATATTCGTCAATAAAAAAGGCATAGAACAAACCGCCTTCGGACGTTTGGTAAATTGTATATGCGGTCTCTTCACTTGTGCGGCGAAGCAATTCTACAGGCATTTCTTCTTCCAAAATATACATCCACTGCTGGTAGCCGTAGGTCGGGTTATAAAACCGCAGTCCCGTCAGCGGCTTAAGGAAAACCTGCTCTTCGCTGTAAGTGTGGGTTAGCAGGCTCTTATAGGAGTCCGTGCTATTTCGATTCAGAATGATTTCCTGCTTTTGATTTCGTTCCTGACGAAAAGATTCTTCAGATTTGTCCATGCTAAGCTCACTTCCCGGACGAGTCGGTTCGGAGAAAGTCGTTTTGGAGTTATCGAAAATGTCTGATGAATTTTTACATGCAGTTAATCCTACGATTATCGCCATAAACAGAAGAAAAATATAGAAATTTTTCATACGCCTTTCTTCCTTTCTCAAATCTATAACGTGGCGGCAAAATAGACGGTTTCGCTTTCGTACCATCCAGTTGTCCACCCGGTCGCTACGTAGTTGGAGTTTTCTATTGTAAAACCTGAAGGTATATCCCAACTCGAATAAGATGGATGTTTAAACTTCGGTTCGGGTAACACCACAGGATAAGTGCCATTTTTCTCACACCATCCTCCCGTCTTGTCTTGAACCCAAAAATGATAATCACAATCCCAAATTCCCTTATCTCTGATTCTCATGCAAAAACGGTATTCATTCGAAGAAATAGGGGAGGTTGGCCCCTCAATAGAGCGGATACTGCGCCCCATGTTTTTTACAACTGTGATTACACGGTTTTTCATAACTGCTAAAGAATCGCCGTGACTCATTGCAAGAGAAGGTGTATCCTTTAAGCCAAGAGCATAACCAAAACAATTCGGATCACCTGGGCCCAATCTTTCAAACTCCCACGCTACGCCGAATTCCACTTTTTCGAGGGTCCACTGCTGACTGGAAGAGGAAGCGTTTTTGACAGCCAATTTGACGGACGGATTGTTGGTGGAGCTTGTACCCGAAACGCTTAAGGCCACCCCAGTGTTCCGCTTGGGGATAAACTGATAGCTTCCGTTTGTCTGCCGGACAATCCTCCATTGCAGGGAATTGGCCAGCTCGCCGTAATAGGTGGTCTGGTCGTAGATAACGACCTGCGCCCCGGCCACACAGTCGTTCCGCGCGTCCAGCATCATGTTTTTCGGAGTGGGAAGCGTCGTGGGCAATATCGCCTTGATAGAATAGTATCCGTTCCCCAGATAATTGATCTGCCAGCGCTCTGAATAATAGCCGGTGTACATATACAACTGCGCGGTGGCTCTGTTTTCGGTCGAGTTACCCGTGATATCCAGATAATTGCGGGGGGAGGAGGAGCTGCCGTGATTGACGGCGTTGCGAATCCAATAGACGGCGCCGCTTGTAATTCCCGGTGTGGCGCTGAGAAGCTGATATTTTACCTGAAGCTGCGGGGCTCTGGCCGCTTCACCGCTGGACGACACAACGGAATTATAGTCCAGCATACTGGTGGCGTAGGTCAGGCGAACGCCCATATTCTGATAATAGCTGGTCTGCCACTTATACGCGAATTCGTAAACGTTGAAAGTATAATTGTCAATATAGGAATTCACATAATTTTTGGAGGAGGTGGCGGTAACGTCGGAGCTGTAGCCGGGCCGGGTGGTCGAGCTTTCCGCCCAACTTGAAGTGACTCTTGTCAGCTTCCCGTTATCGCCGGTGGTCTGCCCGCTCCGGAACTTGAAAGTCATCGTAGCTTCCATGACTTCCGCATTCACCGGCATATGGCTCTTGAAGGAGCTGAAACGGATATAGGAATCAATTGTCCCGCTGGAGGTGTTGCCGAACCGCAGGTAATCCGTGTTGTAACGGGTTCCGTTTTCATCAAAAAAGACGTCGGAGACCACCGAACTGCCGTTGGGAACGGCGGTCGTCGTGTACGAGGGATCGATCGTGACCGGATACACGACGTCGGGATGGTTCAGGTATTCCGCCGGGACGACCACGGTGAGCTTCCACCGGTTTTCTCCCAGCGAGGTCAGCTCGTAAACCCCTTCTTCGTTGAAATGGCGAAAATCGCCCTGCGGCTGATCCGGGTTCTCCGGCAGCCAGGAGTCGTAGGCGTAGATGCTGGAAAACCAGTATTTTACCTCGTCCGGATCGTTTTTGTCCACGACATAAGCCCGGGTCTGATCCTCCGTCAGCATCGGAACACAGGTTTCGGATTCAAAATAGAAGTCGAAGCGGTTCCGGCCGGTGTTGGCATCCAAAACGATATTTTCCTTCACGCCGGCCTCGGTGTTGACGTATTCCACCACGGTGCCGGGACCGAACGCGCCGGGATACAGCACCTTGCCCGCGCCGTTCTCCTCCTCCGCCGCCACAGCCTCTGCATCCTGCGCGTTGGCGTCGGCGACGGAAAGGCGGAAGTCGCCGTCCGCCTGCACGCCCTCGCCGGCGGTCCGGGCGAACAGCGTACGGAAGGAATTGGCGGCGTTTTGATAAACATAGTCGGCTTGGCCGGCGGATGCGGTTTCCGCATTTCCAACGGTTGCGCTGTTTCTGTTCAAAGCCGCTGGAACCGGGACCAGCGACGTGTCGATGAACTGCACCTCGCCGTCCTCGTCCAGATATTTGATCGGAACCGAATAGATTTGCATGGTACCGATCCCCGTTTCCGGATTCTCGATCCGGAGCTGGTTCAGCCGGTTCTCCACAGGAATCTCCGCATCCTGCTCGGAGGAAAGATAAACCTTGCAGTCGTCCGCCGTCTGTTCCTCCGCTTCGTCAAGGCTTTGGGCGACAAGGCTTCGGATATTTTCGGGCAGGGCGTCGGCTTCGCAATATTCGACGTCGTATTCCGAAGCGGGAGAGGGGGCCTCCGCCGTAAGGCCGCTGTCCGCGGCCGCCTGTTCGGAAAGGGCGAGGAATCCCGGCGAGGGCCCGTCCACCGCCAGGCTGGGAGTCACAATCGAGAAAAGCATGGCGATGCTCAGGAGAAGCGCTGCCGATTTGAACCGCAGCTTTTTCACAATGACCACAGCCTTTTATAAAATATCCCAATTGTTATCCATATCATAGCGTAAATTCGTGGATAAATCAATATACTTCTAGCTATATTTTTACATAATTTGGGTTGTATTCCTTTTTTGGCTTCTTTTCACTTCGGATCGCTTCCGTAGGAATCCCCACTTGCGGAACTCGGCGTTCCCTGCTATGATAAACAGGATAACTTGAGAGAGGAAACGGGGAACCAGAGCCGATGGACAGTGCACAGCAGGCAACGCCAATGAAAAAAAGCGATTATTTTTACGATCTGCCGCCCGAGCTGATTGCGCAGGAGCCGGTGGAACCGCGGGATCATTCCCGCCTACTGGCGCTCGACCGGAAAACGGGGGAGGTGCGGGACCGGCATTTTTACGACCTGCCGGAATTCCTGAAGCCGGGCGACTGCCTGATTCTCAACGATTCCCGGGTGCTCCCGGCCCGGCTGTACGGCCGGAAGAAAGACACCGGCGCGTCGGTGGAGCTGCTGCTGCTTCATCCGCGGGGAAAGGACCGGTGGGAGGTGCTTGCCGGTCCGGGACGGCGGGCGAAGCCGGGGAACGTTCTGGTCTTCGGGGACGGCCTGCTGGAAGCGGAGGTACTCGACGTGGTGGAGGAAGGAAACCGGCTGGTGGAATTCCGGTATGAGGGGAACTTCTACCATCTGCTGGAGAAAATCGGCGAAATGCCGCTTCCGCACTACATCACCCATCATCTGGAGGATGCGGAACGGTATCAGACCGTGTATTCCCGGGAGCCGGGCAGCGCCGCCGCGCCGACGGCAGGCCTGCATTTCACGCCGGAGCTGCTGGATCATCTCCGCGCCGATGGGGTGAACGTCGGATTCGTGACCCTGCATGTCGGGCTGGGAACCTTCCGTCCGGTGAAGGAAGAGAATATCACCGATCACAAAATGCATTCCGAGCATTATGAGCTGTCGCCGGAGACGGCGGCTCTGATTAACCGAACCCGCGAACGGGGCGGCCGGGTGATCGCTGTAGGCACGACCAGCTGCCGCACGCTGGAGAGCGTCGGCCTGACAGACGGAAAAATTAAACCGGCGGAAGGCTGGACCAACATCTTTATCTATCCCGGTTATCGTTTTCAGGTGCTGGATGGGCTGCTGACCAATTTCCATCTGCCTGAAAGCACCCTGATTATGCTGGTCAGCGCGTTCGCGGGGTATGAGCAGACTATGGCGGCATATGCCCACGCAGTAGAGAAACAATACCGTTTTTTCAGCTTCGGCGATGCAATGCTCGTGGTGTGAGTAAAAATTCAGAGCAGAAAAGGACCCGCAAAAGCGCAGTATTACTGGGTTTTTGCGGGTTTTTGACGATTGATTTTCAAAACAGCTTTTTGGGCGTTTTTGGGGCAAAATCGGGTAAAAAGAGCATTTTGAGCCCAAACTTTTGCAAAAGTTTGAGAGGAAGAATTATGAATAAATATATGATTTTTCTAAAGAAAAATTCACTTTGGCTAGGTTACTGTATGAGTATTCATAGACCCCAAAGTAATCTTCAGGGCTTATTGAACTGCTAAAAGAGGTTGGACTTTTTTTATTGAGTAATAATTAAAAAGGGAAAATAAGGTAGAAATATGTGGAATAGTATAGTATAATTTATGATGTTAAAGGGCAGATATAAGATTCCCTTGTGAAGGTATTCTCTGATCCAGACATGATACGACAGGAAATGGAGACCGTGGGTAAGGTGTTGTATGAGCGGCAGAGAACCAAAAAAGAATTGAGAGAAATGACGAGGTGAATAGGCTTGATTGAAAAAGTGAAAGGAATACTAATTAACGGTCGTTGCTTTTCAGAAGAGACAAATCTTTCCTTTTTCCCTGGTGATAATAAAAGGATTGCCATTGTTTATGGGAAAAATGGCAGCGGGAAAAGCACAATCTCGGACGGTTTCTCCCATATTGCTTCTGGAGATTCTTCTCAAGAACTTTCTGCTTCACTGATCGATCAATCTGACAATGAGATCGCTTTAGCGCCTGAAAGCAAAATATTTGTGTTCAACGAAAAATATATTGATGAAAATGTGAAGATAGATGCTGACGGCTTAGGAACCATCATTCTTTTGGGTGGTCAGGTCGATCTTCAGACAGAAATAGATCACTATACAAAGTTGTCGGCTTCAGCGCAAGGAGAGTATACTGCTGCTGAAACCGTACTAGAAGCATTTGGACAAAAAAATAACCCTGCCAGTCCTGATTATCTTCTGGCACGAATTAGAAAAGCATTACAAGGCAATTGGGCAACTACGGATGCGGCGATTAAAGGCAACAAAATCAACTCGAAAGTGACAGAAGAGGTTATCAAAGAAATTGGAGGGCTTTCTGTCTCTGAAACTGTAGCCCAATTGCAACAAAAGTTTAATGAAACCAAGGCGTTACTGGATAAAGTGACCGATGCTACAGCAAGCTACCCGGTGCCTATTTGTGGAGTTTCTTTTTCAGATAACTTTGAACGGGATCTTTGTTCTTTGTTGTCAAAGTCTGTAGAAAAACCTGTGTTGACTGAGCGTGAATCTCTCATCCTTTCGATGATCAAGAACGGAAGGCAGCCTATTGTTGAGGCGGCAAAAAGAGACTTTAGTGACGTAGCTACTACCATTTGTCCATATTGCTTCCGAGAGATTGATGATGAATATCGGCGTAGCCTAATTGATAGCATCAACAAAGTGCTGAACAAAGATGTTGATGCGCATAAGACTGAATTACAATCAATATCTTTCCCAAAATTCAGCGAAGACTATTCCAATTTTGCGGAGTTAGATACCGAATTAGTAAGGAAAATTCAGCAACAGATAAAAAATTGTGAAGCGCTGATTGAGCAATATAAATCAGCACTTCAGCAGAAGCTAAGTAGCATTTATAATCCGTTGAATATAGCGCCTATAGGTTTGGACAACGGTATCCGGCAACTAAATGCGCTCCTAAGTGAACTTGAGAGCAAACGGCAGGGATTTGTTGATGCGGTGCAAAAACGAAAAACAATATTGCAAGATATGGTTTTGATCAACAAAAAAATTGCACATCTACAAATTGAACAAGTGTATCGTGACTACCAGAAACAACTACGTACAAAAAGAGATGCGGAAACTGACCTACTAGCTAAGCGAAAAAGGTTAGAAGAAATTCGAGAGTGCTTAACAAAACTCGAACAGAAAAAATCAAACGTAGGGCTTGCGATTGAAAGCATAAACAATGCCCTCGACTATGTATTTTTTTCACATGGCCGGCTTTCAATCGAGTTAAAGCATGATAAGTACTACTTGAAGTCCAGTGGAAAAGATGTCAAACCCAAAAACGTATCTTTGGGAGAGCGGAATATCATTGCCCTGTGCTATTTCTTTACTCAGATATTGTCAAATCAGGATATTGAAAAACTGTATCAGGATGAGGAATTGGTAGTTATTGATGACCCAATTTCAAGTTTTGATTTTGAGAACAAAGTTGGTATAAGCTCATTTTTACGATATCAGACACAAAAAATTATGGGTGGTAATGTAAACAGCAAGATTATATTTTTAACACATGATTTGTCCACTCTTTTTGATTTGCAAAAAATAGCTGATGAGATGGAAAAGTTATTCAAAAAGCAAGGTGCTGGTAAACCCGTGAAAAGTAAAACTTTTGAACTGACAGCGCGTAAACTTGTCGCCCATAAAGGCTCAATCAATGAGTATCGTGAATTACTGCAAATGGTTTTTCAATATGCAGTTGGCAATACAGATGGTTTGGATTTGACGATCGGCAATGCTATGAGGCGGTCGTTAGAAGCATTTTCGACTTTCATTTATGGGACGGGAATAGCTGATGTGTCTTTTGATCCAAAGGTTATAAAAAGCTTGGGGGATCGCTCCGCATATTTTGAAAATCTTATGTATCGATTGGTGCTTCATGGAGAAAGTCATTTTGAAACGCGTATATACGGAGTACAAGACGATTTCAATTTTTATCAATTTATTTCTGAATCAGAGAAGCGACGCACATGTAAAGATATTCTATGCTTTATGTATTGTCTAAACCCCGATCATATCGAATCCCATTTGCCAGCGGCTGTTTCTGAAATTGTCAAGTGGGCGGAAGAACTTCCTAAAAATAATAAGTTTGGCATAAACTCGAGTGTTCAAAAAAGAATTATCCCCCTATACGATATCCCTCTGTCTGCAGGTTTTGGAATGGACATATTCGATAGTAATATACCGTTCGAGGAATATGAAACGAATATTGAGGATGGTGACTTTGCACTTCATATATCCGGTGACAGTATGGAGCCGGATATTCCTAACGGAAGTATTGTCATTATTAAAAAGCAGTCTGCAATAGACGATGAAATAAGTGGCGCGTTTTTCCTTAACGGAGAGGTCTATTGCAAAAAAATGTTACATAAAGCGGGAAGAGTTTTTCTTTGTTCAGACAATCCAAATTATCACCCCATTGAAATTCATGAAGGAGATACAGTAATGGTATACGGCAAGATAGTAAAAGTAGTCTGTTAATGCTATAATACCTATAAGTTATTAATTCATCCGTATCAAATGCAATATGAAAAAATCTGGATATGCCCTCACTGCGCACATGGTATAAATTACGTCCAGAAAACACCTCGGCGTTAGCCTTCAGAGACTGCTGTTATCACTCCTTGGCGATGGGCAGGATATGGCTGGTGATCCGGCCAACCGTGCTGTCTAAGACGAAAGTCGTAGATATCCTGAATATTGAGTCTTGCTGTCTTCAGTGTTCATGCCTTTACGTACATGGAGTGGATCTTTATAGAAGCTTTACACAGATTTTGAAACGGTCTCTGTATCTGGAGGTTTATAATATCTCATTACACAAGAAGGGGGATACCAAAAAGCACGCACCCATAAGGAAGTAATTTCATTACCGCAGGGCGGCATAGTCAAAAGCTAGCCATTCTGCTTTTTCTTTGCCGTTCAATGGTCTGTTCGTCCTCGCCCTGTTCCAGTTCCCCGATAAAGTTCCAGACAATTTCTATCTTCTGCCTGCGGTGTCCACTGGATTTATCCGGTGCATGGACAATGATTTTCTTCACAAACTCATTGACGATAGTAGGCGTTAGTTCACGTATTCCCACATACTTGCGTATAACAGCGGCGAAGCTGTCAAAATCCGTCTTGTCTTGTTCGTAGGTATCAACGGCGGCTTGCTCCGTATTGACAAACTCCGTCAGCTCTTTTTGCTCTGCTTCATACTCGGCAGACAGCTTCAAAAACCTGTCATGAGAAATCACGCCTGTTATATCGTCCTCGTAAATCCGCTTGAATATGCGGTCAAGTTCGGCAATCCGTTTCCTTGCCTGTTCCAATTCTTTCTTTCGCCGCTTCATTGCCTTCTCTGCTTCTGCAAATCTCTGCTGATAGACCGCTTTCTGAAAGTTCTGTATGTCATCAAAGAACATTGCCGTTACAGCAAATATCCGTTGAAGAACGAACAGCTTCAATGTTTCTTCGCGGATAAAATGAGCGGAACAAGTACCTGTATTACTCTTGTAATTGGAGCATACATAGTGGTCTTGATTTGGAGAGAAACTGTTCGTCGTGCAGAAATACAGCTTTTCCCCGCAATCGGCGCAGTAGAGCAAACCGGAGAGCAATCCCTGTTTTCCTGTCTTTGCAGGGCGACGTTTGTTTGCCCGAAGTTCCTGTACCCTCTCAAATACCTTTTCGTCAATAATGGCAGGTTGCGTATTGGGAAAGATACGGTAATTTTCGGGAGCGTTTTGTAAACGCTTTTTCAGCTTATGGGATTTGGAATAAGTCTTGAAGTTGACCATACAGCCCGTATATTCTGGACGCTCTAAAATCCCTGCTATGGATTTGTAATCCCACCGATAGAGGTTGTCCGGCATAGGTTTTTCGTTGCGCTTTGCATAGTAGGCTTTAACTGTCAGAATCCTGTCAGCTGTCAGCAGCTTTGCAATCTGCATAGGCCCTTTTCCGGCTATACACAATGCAAAAATACGCTTTACGACCTCGGCAGCTTCCTCGTCTACAATCCATTTCTTTTTGTCATCAGGGTCTTTCTTGTACCCATAGGGTGGATTAGTACAGAGATGTTCGCCGGAGTTGCCCTTTGCACGCATAACAGCGCGGATTTTCTTGCTTGTATCGCGAGCATAAAAATCATTGAACAGGTTGCGGAAAGGAGTAAACTCATTATCGCCCTTGTTGCTGTCTACCCCGTCATTGATTGCAATATAGCGAATATCGCGCTCTGCAAAAAAGCTCTCAGTGTAGTAGCCAACTTTCAGATAATCACGCCCCATACGGGACATATCCTTGACGATAACTGTTGTGACCTTTCCGGCTTCTGCAAGCCTTATCATCTCATTCCAGCCAGGTCTATCGAACGTAACGCCCGAAACGCCGTCATCAATGAAAAATGTGGAATTGGGAAAGTTGTTGTCGGTTGCATACTTAAGTAAAATCTTCTTCTGATTTGCTATGCTGTTGCTCTCCCCGTCAAGCGCGTCCTCTTGGGAAAGTCTTGCATATAAAGCGGTGATGTTGTCGGGATAAATTTTCATCATTGTCATGTGTTCATTCCTCCTATAATGAACGCCCGACAAACAGGTTGCTATCTGTATTATAGCGGACTTCTTTTTTCTTGTCAGTAGGCGTTTTGCCGGATTCCGCTTTTATGAGCCGTTCTATTTTGTCATAGAGCAGTTCAGAGCCGCCGCAAATCGTTGATACTTCGTAAATCGTGCCGCTAATTTTATAAGTGACTGTTTCGTGCAGTGGATTGCCCTTTTTCGGCAATAAATTATTTTGTTTCGTTTCTCGTTTCCTTTCCATTCCTTTCCCGTCCTTTCGTAGTTTTGATAAAGAAAAGTTTCTTAGCAAGCATAGGAAAGGGGTACCCTTTCCGTAAATTTGCCCGTCTGCGCCCTACGGCTTGCCGGACAGATTTTGCTTGTTGGGAAGTCTCCCAAACCCTCTGATTTTCTTTTCGATACCTACTACGCTGCACAGGGCGATTTTGCCAAAGTTTTAGAGAAAATTTTTCTAAAACTTTTGTTGTTGCCCACTATGGAGAAAAATACGAAAATGAAACGATATGGCATTAAAAATCAACAGTAAAATGGTATTGACAAAATCCGCTTGTTATGTAACAATAGTTGCATAACGTTTGCGTTTTAATAATTTAATAGAAAGGAAATAATATGCCACCTAAAGCCAAAATAACAAAGAACATGATTTTGAATACCGTTTTGGAAATCACACAAGAAACGGGATTTGAAACTGTAAACGCAAGGAGCATTGCGAGTAAGCTACAATGTTCAACACGCCCTATATTTACTTGTTATGAAAATATGGAGGAATTGAAAAAAGAATTTCTTAACTTTGCTTTTGAATACTACAACCAATATGTCATAGATTATACCAACTCTACAAAAGTGAAGCCCTGTTTGCTCCTGCCACTCTCATATATTAAGTTTGCTAAAGAAGAAACACAACTGTTTAAGCTATTGTTTATAAGTGATATGGATTTAGATATGGTGGAGGCAAACGATTTTTATAAAGAAATCGGTAATGAGGAAAAGGCAAAAAACTTTGCGAATGTGATTGGTGTGGAATTAGAACATGCAAAAGAAATATTTTTAAATTTATTCCTTTATGCTCATGGTATAGCTGTCTTGACTGCGACAGGAAAAATGTCTTTAGATAGCAATAACATGGAAAAAATGTTGCAAAATTTTTTGTCCGCATTTGTAAAACAGGAAAAGGAAGGGTAGGTATTCAGAATGAAAGAAAATCAGTATTTAATTGACTTCTATAATAATTATGATGAAAACAGCCGACTTGAATTGAAATATGGAACTGTTGAATTTCTTACTACTATGCGTTATATAGAAAAATATTCGAAATCCGGCGACCGCGTTCTTGAAATTGGAGCTGGAACCGGACGCTATTCTCATGCATTGGCACGTCAAGGATATACCGTTGACGCAGTGGAATTAGTTGAACATAATATAGAGATTTTCCGTAAAAACACTTTAGCAAATGAAAATATTTCTGTTGTGCAAGGTAATGCTTTGGATTTATCTGCTTTCCCAGATAATCAATACGACATTACTCTTTTGTTAGGGCCGCTTTATCATCTTTATTCTAAAGAGGACAAGCAACAGGCAATTCGAGAGGCAATTCGCGTAACGAAACACGGTGGAGTAATTTTCGCGGCGTATGTTATTTCTGACGGTTGCTTACTTGACGAGGGTTTTAAACGAAGTAACATCAACGTTGCTGAATATATAAAGAATGGCTTACTTGATCCAGAAACATTCGCCGCCAAATCTAAACCCAAGGATTTGTTTGAACTTGTCCGAAAAGAGGACATTGATCGTTTAATGACAGCATTTCCAACAACCAGACTACATTACGTTGCAACTGACGGCTGCGCCTTATTCATGCGTGAAGCAATTAACTCCATGGATAATGAAACATTTCAGTTATACTTGAAATATCATTTTTCTACTTGTGAGCGTGAAGATTTATTGGGTGTTACAAGCCATGCGATAGACATATTTAGAAAGTAATCATAAAGGGAGGGGGTAACGCAATGCAAACTTCTCAGTGGATACGCTGTCCTATTTGTGGGAACAAAACCAGAAATAAGATACGGACAGACACTATCTTAATCAATTTTCCTTTATTTTGTCCTAAGTGCAAGAAAGAAACAATCATCAATGTTCAGCAACAAAATATATTCATTATTAAGGAGCCAGACGCACAGACGCAGAGCCGATAACAAGCAGATTTTTAATCTACTGTTATCGGCTCTTATTTCTAAAAGATGATAAAGTAATCTGCCGGACGACGACAAAAGAAAAAAAGCCGTCGTAGAGCAGACGTATTTTCACGCACATATCACAAATTCGGCGGCTTTGATTTTCAGAGCCGCCGTTTCTTTTGTCGCCGAGCAGGCAAAATAGAACCCCCAGTTCAACTGGGGGGCAATAAAAAGTCTTAGAGAGAAGGAAAAAGGAACCTCCTATGCTACACTAAAGGTGGTCTGGCAACCGCAAAGAAAAGCATAGGAGGTTCTTGTCATGAGTGACATACAAAGTTTATCACACAGCAAGTGGCGGTGCAAGTATCATATCGTATTCGCACCGAAATACCGCAGACAAGTCA
>ERZ827520.760-NODE-760-length-46598-cov-16.148873_pt1 | contig 46598 bp, 28 predicted proteins | sample MGYA00519581_ERZ827520 | MGnify/ENA primary metagenome ERZ827520 (study PRJEB31778, sample SAMEA3449339) | human gut metagenome | biome: human gut; feature: human-associated habitat; material: faeces | place: United Kingdom | collected 2010/2012 ...
CAATAACAAGCGAATAAAGACCGCATTAAACAACATGAGCCCGGTACAATACCGAATTCATGCTATCTGAATTATTAATCAGTCCAAACTTTGGGGTGCACATCAAATATCCCTCCTTTTTTTGTGCCCCTGAACTCATGCAGCCCCCCAAACCTCCCTTTGAAAAGGGAGACTTCCGCACATCCATGCCGGGTAAAAAACGAGAAAAGCTTATTTCTCCTTTTCTTGTGGAATTTTACCTATCTTTGCTCCCGTAAAATCACGATTATGGAATCGCTTAAAGAGTTATACAGGATCGGCAGCGGCCCGTCGAGCAGCCACACGATGGGTCCCAAGCGGGCCGCCGAACGGTTTGCGGAACGCTGCCGCGACGTCGACGCCTACCGCGTGACCCTCTACGGATCGCTGGCCGCCACGGGCAAGGGCCACCTGACGGACGTGGCGATCCTTTCGGTGCTCGAACCGGCCGCCCCGACCCGGATCGTCTGGAAACCGGAGGTCGTGCTCCCCTTCCACCCCAACGGCATGCTGTTCGAAGGGCTGAAAGGCGACGAAGTCGTCGATTCCTGGACCATTTACAGCGTCGGCGGCGGGGCGCTGGCCAACGAGGCCTCGCGCCTCGAAACGCCCCGGAGCATCTACCCGCTGTCGACCATTTCGGAGATCAAGGAGTGGTGCTACCACGAGGGCAAGACCTTCTGGGAGTATGTGAGCGACTGCGAAGGTCCCGAAATCTGGGACTACCTCGACACGGTCTGGGAGACGATGTGCGCAACCATCCAGCGCGGCCTGAACAACGACGGCGTGCTGCCCGGAGGGCTGAAGGTCGCCCGCAAGGCCTCGACCTACTGGGTCAAGTCGAAAAGCTACACCGACTCGCTCTCCTCGCGGGCCAAAATCTACGCCTACGCGCTGGCCACCTCCGAGGAAAACGCCTCGGGCGGCACGGTCGTGACAGCCCCCACGTGCGGGTCGAGCGGCGTCATGCCCGCCGTGCTCTACCACCTCTCCACCTCGCGCAACTTCCTGCGCATCCGCATCCTGCGGGCGCTGGCCACGGCCGGACTTTTCGGCAACGTCGCCAAAACCAACTCCTCCATTTCGGGCGCCGAGGTCGGCTGCCAGGGCGAGGTCGGCGTGGCGTGCGCCATGGCTGCCGCCGCCGCGTGCCAGCTCTTCGGCGGAACCCCCTCGCAGATCGAATACGCCGCCGAGATGGGTCTCGAACACCACCTGGGCCTCACGTGCGACCCCGTGTGCGGACTGGTGCAGGTCCCCTGCATCGAGCGCAACGCCATCGCCGCGGCCCGGGCCTTCGACGCCAACGCCTACGCCACGCTCTCCGACGGCTCGCACATGGTGAGCTTCGACAAGGTCGTGGAGGTGATGAACGAAACGGGCCACGCCCTTCCGAGCCTCTACCGCGAAACCTCCGAAGGAGGCCTTGCCAAACGCTTCAAACGATAAGGTTTCGGGCGCGCCGGAAGCATCCTTCCGGGCGTGTGACGATTTTTCCCTGTAAACGGATAAATTTTCCCCGTCGGACAACCTCCGGCGGGTTAATTTTGTTATCAGCAAACGTCAACCTAAAACCACAATACGTATGAGACGATTCTTACTCCTTCTGCTGGTCCTCCCGCTGCTCGCCGGAGCGTGCGGCGACGACGCCACCGAAGACACCCCCGATCCGCCCGCAACGACGCTGCCGGCCGGGACCAGGGACGATCCTTTCGGCGTGGGCGACCTCGCGGCTGCCGCCGGGAAATCGGCCGTCTGGGTCCGGGGCTACGTCGCCGGGGCCGAAGCCGACGCAAAGGCCGCCGTGCGTTCCGTCGGGTCCGACACCCCCTCGCGCAGCAACATCCTGCTGGCCGCGAAAGCCAACGAGTACCGCCCCGACAAGTGCATCCGCGTGGAACTCCCCGACGAATCGGACATTCAGGCCCGCCTGAACGTGGTCGACCATCCCGACCTGATCGGCCGCAAGGTCCTGCTCCACGCCGACATCGTTGCGGCAAACGGCTCCGTGCGCATCGCCAACGTCACCGAACAGGAGGGCGGCAAGGAACCGGTCGAGAAGCCCGATCCGGAAGATCCCGACCAGCCCGGAGAACCGGACGACCCGACGCCTCCCGTCACGGGCGACGTCGAGCTGGACAAGCTCTACGGCTACGCCGAAGGCACGACGGGCGGCGCAGGCGCGGCCCAGGCCGACATCCACCATTTCGACGACGGCAAGAAGTTCGGCGAATGGCTCTACCTGCGCGAGAAGAACAAGACCATGACTCCGGCGATCGTCTGGCTGAGCGGCACGTTCCACAAGGACGACGGCTACCGTTCGGGCAAACCCTGGTTCGACATCAAGCGCACGGGCAACCTCACGATCAACGGCACGGACGACTTCGTGATGGAGAACGTCGGGTTCTTCATCAACGAATCCTCGAACATCATCATCCGCAACATCTACATCAAGATGCCCAAGGCCGACGACGGCGCCGACGGAATCTCGATGCAGGAGAGCAGCAACGTCTGGGTCGACCACTGCACCTTCGAGTCGGTCAACCAGACGAAGGACTACGAGGACGGCTCGTGCGACGTGACACACCAGACCTGCAACGTCACCGTGTCGTGGTGCCACTTCATCAAGACCCAGAAATCGTGTCTCGTGGGCCATTCGAACAGCGCAACGGCCGACACCAAGATCACCGTGACGTTCCACCACAACTTCTTCGACCTGTCGAGTTCGCGCCATCCGCGCGTACGCTTCGGCCGCGCCCACGTCTACAACAACTACTTCAACCGGGTGACCACCTACGGCGTAGGCAGCGCCTACGGCGCGATGGTGCTCGTCGAGGACAACTGTTTCGAAGGCGTGAAACTCCCGACCGACATCTGCACCTACCCGGCCAAGCCGAGCGGCAGCAGCTGGGTGTCGAACCTCACGGGATCGGTGGCCGGATACCTCTACGAACGCGGCAACCTCTTCAACGACAAGCCCTCCGACGCCACGTCGCCCTACCCCTTCACCAATGTGGAGTACAAGGCCTACAACGGCAAGAAGCTCGCGACGCCGTACACCTACGACGATTTCAAACCGGCGTACAACTACATCGTGGACCCCGCCGACCGGATCGCCGAAATCGTGCCTTCGGCCTCGGGCGTGGGCAAACTGACGGGCTACGCCACAGCGCCCAAAGAGGTGGACAACGGCGGCATCGCGGGCGGCGGCACCGACCCCGATCCCGGCACGGACCCCGACCCGGATCAGCCCGGCGGCAGCGACCTGGGCAACGGCTGGACATTGCTCTCCAACGGCACGACCGCCGCAACGGCCCTCTGCAACGGAGGCCGGTTGACGCTCACGGCGTGCGGCAAGTTCGAAAGCAGCGCGCAGACCCTCGGGTTTGTCTACCGGGAGGTCACGGGCGATTTCGTGGCGACCGCGCAGGTCGACTCTTTCTCCGCCCTGAAAGACACCAACCAGGCGTTGGCCGGCCTGTTGGTCACTCCCGACGCAGGAATGATCTCGACCGGCGATTTCATCCACGCAATGGCAGCCCGGAGCCTCACGGGATTCTACTACTCCAACCGGACCGAAGCCGCCGGAAAGGGTAACAAAGGCGCATTAGGCGCTCCGACAGCCACAACCGAGGGGGCAAAGCCCATTGTGCGGCTCGAACGCGCAGGCGACAAATTCACGGCGTCCTATTCACTCGACGCAGGCGCGACGTTCGGCTCGGGAAAGTCCGTCACCGTCAGCGGACTGCCCGACAAACTGCTGATCGGCCTGGCGGCCAACAGCGGCGACAGCAAGAAGACCTCGGAAGCCGTCTTCAGCGATGTGAAAATCAACGGTCAGACGGTCGCCTTCGAATAAGCGGCCGATCCGTCCCAATGAAAAAGCCGCTCCCTTTCGGGCCGGGGATTTGTAGGAGAAGCATAAAGTTCAAGTTATTATGCAACGCAGCACTTTCAAAGTCCTTTTCTATGTGATACGGCATGTTGCCAAACATGCGGCACACCTTCGCCACGACGGTCACGCTTGCGCAGGGCGTACCTCTGGAAACCGTCAGCAAGATGCTGGGACATAAACGGATCACCACGACCCAAATCACCAATGACAAGATCGGACAGGATATGGCAGCGTTGAGCGAAAAACTCGACAGCGTCTTCAAAGTCGCGCAGTAACCCGGCGCAATCCCGGAATATCGTATATTCATAATATCCCGTCATCTGTTTCCGTCGGCTGGGAATCAAATGCCGGAGATGGAAATCCGCAAGACCATGCGAATCGCCCGAGGGGCGAGCCTTGCGTATTTCCATCCCCGGCGTTTTGCTGGTCGCTACCGTCGAAATAGGCGACATGCTGCGGCTCGGACGCTACCCGAATAGCCGCACCCCACGACCGGGACACTTATGCCGCTAACCGACCCTTGCAAAGATGGATTTTCCGACGACGTCTTTTTGGTTGCAGATTGAAATGTTTACAGGTTCCATCATTTGAATATGTTAAGAATTACTTAAGCGAGTAAGAAAGGGGCATGGCAATACGACAATATCGTTTCTTTATAATCTTCATAATGAAAAACAAATTCAACGTTAAAGCATCCTAAATAACAGATGCATACCTATTACAGACGGGCGAAGGATATTCTCCCTCGCCCGTCTGTGAAAATTGCGTTTTATTTTAAGGTCAATCCTCCAGAGAGGTCGTTTCAAGAGGAGTGTCGCGAATACAACGGATACTGTATGCATTGGTACGCTGGTAAGGATTCACGATAACCTGCCCACTCATAAAAAGCAAGCGATTCGCATTATTGTAGTTATCGCCTTTTTTCGCAGCAGAGGAATTCGTCCAATAAACACCTCGCGAATTTCCATTTTCCGTATTTGCCGACGATGACGAGTAAAGCATATCGCCGGATGAAGGCAAATGCAGGTCTGATTCCGCAAATACGGTATTCGGATCGCTGATCGAATATTTCTTATTATAACTCAACGTCGTATTCAGGATCGCTCCGGCCATGGACAAGAATTCGTTGACAGTCGGTACCCGATAACCCTCCGGACAGGGATTGTTCACGTTCGTTTCATCAGTCAAAGGTGCATGCCATTCATAATCGGTGTATTTTCCACCCCAAAGCCCCGTTTCCTGCGTCGAAGACTGGGAAGCCCAGTCATTGGGTTCTGCATTCGTCGGAATAAATTTATCATGCCCGGCGTTCGCCCGATCGGGGACACGTTCATTGATCGAAGCAATGCCATTCACCAATACCCCCGCAGCAGCATCAGACCATGAGGTTTTTTCATGTCCGTCGGCTTTGCGCGACCATTGGAACAGCGAACCGTAAGCCTCGTAATCGCCCTTCGATTCGGCGACCTTCTTTGCGCCCAAATTGCGATCGAGCCAGGTCTGCGTCGCTTTCGTACCGTCAGAAAGCGTCACTTCGATATTCACAGGATAATAGATCAGCTTATAATATTCGTCCGCACAGTCATAATTACGGTCCTTGACGCCGCGCACCGTCACCTTGCACTCGGCTTTCTGCTTGCTGCCATCGTTGGCTTTGGCCGTAATGATGGCACGTCCGTGTCCGACAGGCGTAACTACACCCTCCTGCGATACGCGGGCCACCCCTTCGTCAGACGAAAGCCACTCCAATGTGGGGATCGACGGATTCTCGGGTGTAACGGTCGCAGTCAGGGTGATCGGACCGTCAGTCACAAGGAAATCGTGAGAGATCGAGCTGAGCGTAATCGAAGTAATCGGCACATCGGCGATGAACGGCGTAACCGTCACCTCCACCTCCGCCGTACGGCGCATGTCGCTGGTCTGGATGCTGATGGTGGTCACACCCTCGGCTTTAGCCGTGATGACACCTTCGGAACTGACCGTCGCAACGTCGGGATTGGTGTTGTACCAGGTGATTTTCTTATTGCCGCAGTCCTCGGGAGTGAAGATAATCTGCAAGCTGTACGTTTTGGTTTCGGGAAGGCTGAGCGTCGGAACGTCGAAACTTACACTCTCCACATGCACGAAATGCGGAGGCGTATCCTCCTTCTCCATACAAGATGAGAGCGACAAGACCGCCGTCAATGCCGTGAATAGACAGAAAAATCTTTTCATATCGGTTGGTTTAGGTTAATATTCCGATCGGAAGGCCCTGCAAGAGCCTTGCAGAAACAAATATATTCGGAATAAACCTTTTTCGGAGGCCGACGGCGGCAATAAATCAGCGGGAACGGTTTCGGGAACGATTTAATCTTTCGGAATCGTTCCCGAAAAGGAGCGTTACGGAGGTGGGAGGAAAGAACGGGACTACTCGCCGTCGAGCATCTTGGGATCGCTCGAACCCCGAACGTTGAGCAGTCCTTCGAGCACGACAGTTCGATTTTCCGACGCAGGGTCCTGGATCTTTTCCAGCAGGAGCCGCGCTGCGGTCTCCCCCATCTTATCCAACGGCTGCGCCACGGAGCTCAGCATGGGTTCGGTGACCAACGCCGACTGCGATTCGGTGAACCCCATCACCGAAACCTCCTGCGGAATGTGGAATCCCTTGCGTTTGAGTGCCTTCATAGCCCCGATAGCCAATTGGTCGTTGAATCCGAACAAGGCGTCGGGAACCATTCCCTGCACGATACAGCGGTTCATCAGCCGGAAGCCCTCTTCACGGGTAATGGATTCGCACCGAATGACCAGCGACGAATCGACCGGAAGACCATGCTTGCGCAGAGCATCTGCATAACCCCGGTAACGCAGTCCCGAGAGGTCAATCTCCGAAGGACCCTGAAAATGCATGATGCGCGGCATCGGCTGGCCCATCTCGCGGCGGATGTTTATCAGGTGCTCCACGGCAAAGAACGCCCACTTATAATCGTCGATGACAACGCGGCTGGCCGCGACGTCCGAGGCCGCGCGGTTGAAAAACACCAGCGGGATGCCGCTGCCGATCAATTCCTTATAATAATCGGTATTGCGTCCTTTCTCGGTAACCGAAATCAGGATACCCTCGACCATGCTCTCCTCCAGCAGTTGCAGGTTACGCCGTTCGGCCTCGGCGGATTCGTTGCACTGGGTGATGAGCACGTGAAAACCTTCACGTTCGAAAACCTGCTGTATCTGGATGATGATCCGGGCAAAAAACGAGTTGATAAACTCCGGAACTACGACTCCGATAATCTTCGTGCGCCGTTTTATTAGGTTCTGGGCGAACGGATTGGGCCGGTAGTGCATCTTCTCCGCCATCTCTATCACCGCTTTTTTAGTCTCAGGCTTGACATCGAAACGGTCGGCAAGCGCACGCGACACGGTGGACTTGGAAATTCCGAGCGCCCGAGCGATGTCTTTTATCGTGGTATTTTGTGCCATGGATACGAAAAAATTTGAAGCAAGATACACAGTTTATATTAAATATCAAATTCCATGCCCGTAATTCCGTAATTCCACGAACCGCAAAAGATGAACCGGAACGCCTATGGGAGCGATTGCATAAAATGGGAGCGTTCCCGAAAACGTTCCCGACGATTTTATGAACCCCGACTGGGGCGGAAACGGTCCGAATGGGATATATTTGTTCTGGGCTAACCCGAAAACGACCTAAATGAGAACCGATCCATGGGTACTTTAGACTATGTAACCATTTTGCTGTTTGCCGCGGGCGTGATGCTCGCCGGCATCTCCTTTTCCTCTACCGGTAAGAATATGAAGAGTTTCTTCGCGGGGGGGGGTAACGTGCCCTGGTGGATCAGCGGTCTTTCGCTGTTCATGGGCTTCTTCTCGGCCGGCACGTTCGTCGTCTGGGGTTCGATTGCCTATTCCCATGGATGGGTGTCGGTGACCATCCAGCTCACGATGGCCGCCGCGGGTCTCGCCGTCGGATTCTTCATTGCACCGCGTTGGAACCGCACAGGTTGCCTCACGGCCGCCGAATACATCACCCGCCGTTTCGGCGTATCGACGCAGAAGATGTATACTTACTTATTCCTCTTCATCTCGCTCTTTACAACCGGCGCCTTCCTCTATCCCATCGCCAAGATCATCGAGGTCACGGCCGACATTCCGCTTAACACAAGCATTCTGCTGCTGGGGGCTTTCAGCATTCTTTACGTCACGATCGGCGGTCTGCGCGCCGTCGTGGTGACCGACGTGTTGCAGTTCCTCATTCTGTTCGCAGCCGTCATCATCGTCATTCCGCTTTCGCTGATGAAGGTCGGCGGGGCTGAGGCTTTCCTCGCAAAGGTCCCGGAAGGATTTTTCCAGACCGTATCGGGCGACTATACCTGGGTGTTCATCATCGCTTTCATGTTCTACAACCTCTTTTTTCTGGGCGGCAACTGGGCCTATGTCCAACGTTATACCAGCGTCAGCACACCCCGCAACGCCCGCAAGGTGGGATGGCTGTTCGGCGTCCTCTACCTCGTCAGCCCCATTCTCTGGATGCTGCCGCCGATGATCTACCGCGTCTACAACCCCGGTCTCGAAGGGCTGGAAGCCGAGAATGCCTATCTGCTGATGTGCAAAGAGGCGATGCCCTCGGGCCTGCTGGGCCTGATGCTCGGCGGCATGATCTTCGCTACGGCCAGTTCGCTCAACGCCACGCTCAACATCTCGGCGGGCGTCTTCACCAACGACATTTTCAAACGCCTCTCTCCTTCCACTTCTGAAAAGGGGCTGATGCGGATCGCCCGCTGGTCCACCATCGGCTTCGGCGTGCTGGCCATTGTCGTGGCGCTGCTGATCCCCCTGATGGGCGGCATCGTGAACGTCGTCATCAGCGTCGCAGCCCTCACGGGCGTACCGCTCTACCTGCCGCTTATCTGGTCGCTCTTCTCGCGCAATCTCAACGGGCGGGTCATCCTCACAACGACTGTCGTAAGCCTCGCGATCAATGCGCTATTCAAGTTCGTCACGCCGCTCATAGGCTTCTCGCTCGACCGCGCCGAAGAGATGCTCGTAGGCGTACTGGTTCCGGCGCTGTTGCTGGCTGGTTATGAAATCTACCACCGCATATGCCGTCCCGGCGAGCAGATCCCGATGATCGAAAAAGCCCCCGCCGCAACCGTCGAAGACGGAGACGCCTCCAACAACCGTTTCAGCATAATGGTCATCGGCATCGGCGCCATCCTCGCCGGATTGTTCATCGCCGTATTGGGAGCATTGGCCGACGAGCACAAGATGATCCCACTGGGCATGGGACTGCTGTTGCTGGCAATCGGAGTCACGGCTTATTCATACAGCAAAAAGAAATCTTGATCCAACTATGTTTACTTGCAATTTCGAAAAACAAAGGGCATTCCGCCACATCTCGCTCCGGGCCGACTACGTAATCGCCGGAGGGGGCATGACGGGCGTATGCAGCGCCATCACCGCAGCGAGGGCCGGCGTCAAGGTCATCCTGGTCCAGGACCGGCCCGTACTCGGAGGCAACGCTTCGAGCGAGGTGCGCCTGTGGGTTCTGGGCGCCACCTCCCATATGGGCAACAACAACCGTTGGTCGCGTGAAGGCGGCGTACTGGACGAGATCCTCGTCGAAAACACCTTTCGCAACAAGGAGGGTAACCCCGTACTGTTCGACATGGTGCTGATGGACAAAGTGCTCGCCGAACCCAACATTACCCTGTTGCTCAACACGGTGGTCTACAAAGTCGAGAAGAACGACACCCGCACGATCAGCCGTCTCACAGCCATCAATCCCCAGAACGGCACGGAATACACGATCGAAGGAGATCTGTTCGCCGACTGTACGGGCGACGGCACGCTGGGCTACCTCGCCGGGGCATCGTTCCGCATGGGCGCCGAGGAGAAAGAGGAGTACGGCGAAGGATTCGCCCCCGACAAACAGGAATACGGCGAATTGTTGGGACACAGCATCCTTTTCTATATGAAGGACACAGGCCGCCCGGTGAAATACACGGCGCCGGATTTCGCCATCAAGGATGCGGAGCACCACATCCCCAAATTGCAGAATCCCAACTATTTCAACCCAGCCCAGCACGGCTGCAAATACTGGTGGCTGGAATACGGCGGCCGCCTGGACACGGTGACCGACACCGAACGGATCAAATTCGAACTCTGGCGCGTGGTTTACGGCGTCTGGGACTACATCAAGAACTCCGGCAAGTTCCCGCAGGCTGAAAACCTCACGCTGGAGTGGGCGGGACTCTTCCCGGGCAAACGTGAAAGCCGCCGCTTCACGGGACTCTACACCATCACCCAGCAGGACATCATCGAACAGCATACCCACTACGACGCCGTGGCTTACGGCGGCTGGTCCATCGACCTGCACCCGTCGGACGGGGTATTCAGCCCCAAAAACGGCTGTAACCAGTGGCACAGCAAGGGTGTCTACCAGATACCTTACCGCTGTTATGTGACCCCCGATCTGGATAACCTTTTCATCGGCGGCCGCATCATGTCGTCGAGCCACGTGGCCAACGGTTCGACCCGTGTCATGTGCACGGCGGCACTCGGCGGACAGGCTATCGGTATGGCCGCAGCGCTCTGCCTCGAAGAGGGTTGCAAACCGGCCGATTATGCAGCCCCCGAAAAGATCGTACGCCTGCAATCCGAACTCGTCAAGCTGGGACAGTTCATCCCCGGGCTCGACATCTCCGACGGTCGAAACCTGCTGGACAAGGCTTCGCTGCGCGTGTCGAGCGAACTTCAGCTCGACGAACTGCCGCATGACGGCACGTGGTTCCGGCTCGAATACCCGGCCGCGCAATTGCTGCCCGTCAACGGACGCATGCCCCGCATCGAGATCGTCGCCGAGGCTGACGATGCCACCGAACTCCGTATCGAGCTGCGCAGCTCCCTGCGCCGGGAAAATTACACCCCCGACCGTACCGACGCCGTCGAGGTCGTGCTGCTCGCCCAAGGAGAAAACCGCATCGCGCTGGACTTCGGCATCGAATACGATACGCCCCGTTATGTCTTCGTCTGCTTCATGGCTAACGACAAGGTGCGCTTGCCGCAAAGCGGACGCTTCGTGACGGGCCTCACGTCGGTCTTCAACCACATCAACCCCGCCGTCTCGAACTTCGGCCGCCAGACGCCTCCCGAAGGCATCGGCGTCGACGCGTTCGAGTTCTGGTGCCCGAAGCGCCGTCCCGAGGGGAAGAATTTCGCCCTGCGTTTCACCCCGGGTCTCGCCGCCTTCGGTGCGGAGCAGTTGCGGAACAGTTATTTCCGCCCCTACCTCGCTCCCAACGGCTGGGCCGCCGCTGCCAACGACTCCGCACCCGAGCTGGAAATCGCCTGGAACGAGCCTCAAACTTTCTCGCAGGTCCGGCTCTTCTTCGACACCGACGCCGATCACGCGATGGAGAACGTACAGATGGGACACTACGACTCCGTGATGCCCTGTTGCATCCGCGACTACATCCTCTCGGACGACGCAGGGCGGGAATTGGCGCACGTCGAAGATAACCATCAGACTGTCAACACGCTGACATTCCAGGAGCCGATAACGGCACAGGGAATCCGCCTGCGCCTCATGCGCCCGGAAGGCGACGTCTGCCCGGCACTGATGGGCATTGTCATCGAATCGAAAACAACGAAATAAACCAACCAACTTCAGAACCTTATGAAAAAAATCTACATGACCCTGGTGATGCTTTTCGCGATCGCGGCATCCATGGCACAGCCCAGGGAGATCAAGGGTGTAGTGCACGACGAGAACGACAAACCCATGTCGGGCGTCACCGTGTACGTGCAGGAAACGGGTGCTGGAACGATCACCGGCAGCAAAGGCACGTATTCGATCAAGATTCCGGAACCCAAGAGCGAGATCACCTTCTCGTTCATGGGCTACAAAACGCTTAAACTGAAAGCCGACGACCCCAAGGCCAAATTCGACGTCATCAAACTGGTGCCCGACCAGCAGATGCTCGACGCCGTTGAGGTCGTACAAGTGGGTTACGGCACACAAAAGAAAGTCAACCTGCTGGGGTCGGCCGAAAACGTATCGGTCAAGGACCTCGAAAACCGCCCCATCACCCAAGCCTCGATGGCCCTGCAAGGTACGATCTCGGGTATCGACGTGGTCCAGAACTCGGGACAGCCGGGACAGGACCAGGGTTCGATCCGCATCCGCGGCGTGTCGTCCATCGCCAACAACAACGAGCCGCTGGTGCTGATCGACGGTGTCGAGGGCGACATCAACCAGGTCAACCCCAAGGACATCGAGTCGATGTCGGTGCTGAAAGACGCCTCGTCGGCGGCCATTTACGGTAACCGTGCAGCTGCCGGCGTCGTACTCATCACGACCAAGTCGGGCGAAGGCTCGGGCGAGCTTAAAGTGAGCTACAACGGCAGTTTCTCCTTGCAGGAGACCACGGCGCTGCCCAAGCCGGTGAAAGTGCTCGAATGGCTCGACCTGAAAGAGGAAATGTTCCTCTACAACGGCGAGATCAAGAATTACGACAGCGACCGCGAAAAATACATTTCGGGCGAGAAAGTGTCCGTGAACTACTACCTCCGCCACTTCCGCATCGCACCGATGCATGACCACTACTTGAGTATGTCGATGGGCGGCAAAAACTACAACGGCAGCGTCTCGCTGGGCTACGGCAATCAGGACGGCGTGCTGAAAGGCACCGACAACGAAAAAATTTCGTTCCGTTCGAATGTCAGCATGTACTCCACCAACCGCAAGTTCTTCACGACGCTCAACCTCTCGGGTTATCGCAAGGACATGACCTCGACGGCCATGGGAACCAACCAGACCATCCAGGACATCCACCGCGCAGGCCCCACCAGCATCTTCAAGGCCTACAACGGGCTCTACGGCTTCTACGGACGCCACATGGGACAACTCGAGGCCGGAGGCCGCACGAAGAACATTTCCAACCAGCTGACCGCAAAGATCAGCGCCGGAGTCGAGCCTGTCAAGGGATTGAAAATACAAGGTTCGTTCGCCACGGTCTACTTCAATTCGCGCAACGACCAGTTCGTTGCCCCGATCTACACCGTGGGCGACCTCTACGGTGACGTGCAAAACAAGGTGGCCAGCTTCATCGAGATCAAGAACTCGACGACGCTTTCGACGACCACCGAACTTACGGCCAGCTACAAAAAGCGCTTCGACCGGCATGATCTTTCGGTACTCGCCGGTGCTTCGCAATACTGGTGGCGCAATGAATGGGAGATGGCACGCCGCGACAATATGTCCTCGTTCACCCCGTCGCTGAATATGGGCGATCCCGCCACGCAGGTCAACGACAACGCCATCAACGAGCGTGCAACCCGTTCACTCTTCGGCCGCGTGAACTACTCCTACGACGACCGCTACCTTTTCGAGGTCAACGTCCGTTACGACGGTTCGTCGCGTTTCTACAACAAGAAATGGGGCCTTTTCCCGTCGGTGGCCGCCGGATGGCGTATCTCCCAGGAGAGCTTCTTCAAGAACTCCGGCGTGACCGAGTATATCAACAACCTCAAGCTGCGTGTATCGTGGGGACGCCTCGGCAACGAGTATATCTCCTCGAATTACACCGGGTACCCGACCCTCTCGACCGACAGCTACTACGATTTCAACGGTACGCAGGTAGCCGGTGCGGCCATCACCGAGCTTTCGAACAAGGATACCTCGTGGGAGACTTCCGAACAGACCAACATCGGTCTCGACATCGGCATCTGGAACCGCTTCTCACTGACAGCCGACATCTTCTACAAGAAGACCACCGATATTCTGATGAAACTGCCCATTCCGCCGTCGCTGATCGGCAACGTAAACGGCGGCCCCTATCAGAATGCCGGCAGCATGGAGAACAAAGGTCTCGAACTGACGCTCAACTACCGCCAGACCTATCGCAACAAGATGTACGTCGACGCCACGTTCACGACCACTTTCCTGCGTAACAAGATTCTCGACCTGAAAGGCGTCAGCCCCGTGATCCACGCCTCGCTGCCCATCGTTCAGATGGAGGGTCATCCCGTGGGCGCCTACTACGGCTACCGGATGGCCGGCGTCTACCAGTTCGACGACTTCACGTGGCAGAACGACAGCGACCCCTCGGTGCCCTTGCAGGACCGTGTCTACAAGCTCAAAGAAGGGCGCCCCGTGCCGAGCGAGGGCAGCCCGCGTCCCGGCGACCTGAAATTCGCCGATCTCTCGGGCCCCGACGGCAAACCCGACGGTAAAATCGACCTCGACTATGACCGGACCATCATCGGCGACCCGTTCCCCGACGTTTCGATGTCGCTGAACCTCAACTGGGGCTGGAAGGGTATTGACTTCAACATGTTCTGGCAGACGGTGCTGGGCCGCGACATGTACAATCAGGGGCCGATGGTCGTGCCGTTCTACAACGACAACGGAAACGTCTGGAAAGACATGGTCGACAAGCGCTGGACCGCCGACAACCCGACCAACCGCCATCCGCGCATGAACTACGACTCGAAGACGGCCAACACCCGTTCGAGCTACTACATCTACGACGCCTCGTTCCTGCGCCTGAAGAATATCGAACTGGGTTACACGCTGCCCGTACGCTGGACAGCCAAACTGCACATGTCGAAAGTGCGCATCTATGCCGGTATCCAGAACGCCTGGACGCTCACGAATTTCCCGGGATGGGACCCCGAACGTCCCTCGACCAACATCGCGTCGGAGGTCTATCCCCAGATACGCATCTACAACTTCGGCCTCAACATCTGTTTCTAACACAAAACACGGACAAAGATGAAAACTTATCATAAAATAGCCGCATTCGTCGGTTCGGCGCTCATGCTGGGTTCCTGTGCGGATTATCTGGTACGCGAGCCGCAGGACGCACTCGACCCCGCCACCTTCTTCTCTTCGCAGGAGAACGCCGTCATCGCCGTCAACGGCATCTACAACGCCGCCCTCGAACCGGTCAAGGGCCGCACCTACGCCATCGACTTCGACTGTATGTCGGACAACATGTACAACTACTCGCGCAACCAGAACACGCAGGAATTCGGACAGGGCACCCACGGTTCGTCGAGCGTCTATGCGCTGAATTTCTGGAGCCGCGGCTACCGCGGAATCTCACGCGCCAACACCCTGCTGGCCTGGCTCGACCACTGCTACGAAATAACCGTCCCGACCACCAACATCAAGGACCGGCTGCGCAGCGAAGCGCTCTTCCTGCGTGCGTATTTCTACTCGGAGCTCATCGACTTCTTCGGAGACGTGCCGATGTACCTCGAACAGGTCGATCTGGCCGACAGCAAACCCCGCACGCCTAAAGCGCAGATCGTGGAGCAGATTCTCGGCGACCTGGAGGAAGCGGCCAGACACCTGCCCGTAACTTATGCCGCAGAGGATACCGGCCGCGCCACATGCGGCGCCGCCCTGGCCCTCAAAGGCAAAATCGAACTCTACAACGGGATGTACGCCCAGGCGGCCGAGACCCTCAAAGAGGTGATCGACCTCAAAGATGAGAACGGCGCACTCCGTTACGATCTTTATCCCCTCTACCGGGAGCTGTTCCTGCCCCAGAACGAGGACAACTGCGAAGTGATCTTCGACATCCAGTATATGAAGAACGCCTATTCGCAGGGACTTTCGCACCAACTCTACACCTTCACCTACGAGTGGAATTCCTACTGTCCGACATCCGCGCTCGCCGAGAGTTACTACACCAAGAACGGTTACCCCGTAAGTTGGAACGCCGAGACGCAACTCTATGAGAGCGCCGACCCGGCTTTCGACCCGACCTATCCCTACAAGGACCGCGACCCGCGCCTCGACCAGTCGATCATCATGCCGGGCACGGACAACGGCCGCGGCGCGATCTTCCTCCCGAGTTCTTCGAACCATACGGGCATGAAGATCCGCAAGTGGAACGACTACACCGAAACCGAGAAGAACAACTCGGAACACAACATCATCCTGATCCGTTTCGCCGACGTGCTGCTGATGCGCGCCGAGGCGCTCGTGGAATCGGGGACGTTCGACGAGGCCGAAGTCCGCGGGCTGATCGACCGCGTACGCCAGCGTCCCTCGGTGATGATGCCGAAAGTCGAGGACATCGAAGGCACGGAACTCGACGCCAATGCACTGCGGGCCATCATCCGCCATGAACGCCGCGTCGAATTCGCCTTCGAAGGCACCCGCGTTTCGGATATCCGCCGCTGGCGGATCGGTCCCGAAGTGATGACCGACGCCTACGGCTACAAATATCAGGACGTGCGTCTCAACCCGCCGAAATACATTCCCTACAAGGTTGACACGCGATCGTTCAACCCCAACCGGGATTACTTGTGGCCTATTCCGCAGAACGAGATCAACACCAATCCCTTTATCAACGCCCCGGACCAGAACCCCGGCTACTAAACGCAGGTTCACCGAACGCGCAGACAAGCAGTCCCGACCCGGCTGCTTGTCTGCCATAAACCCGAACAGCCGCAACGATGAAAAAAACACTCTGCATACTCGCCCTCCTCGGCCCGCTGACCCTCTTCGGAAACGGTCCGCGCATCGGCGATTCTCGGATCGGCATTTCGTGGCAGAAAAGCGGCGAAGGCTGGAAGCCCCGGAAAATGGAACTCCGCGACGGCGGGCAGACATTCACCTGGGGCATTCCCGACGGCGGTTACACTGTGCTCTACACACCGGAAACGCCGCCGACAGAAGGCGGGATCATCGTCAACCGGAGCGGCGATACGCTGTGCTTCGACATCGACCGTTTCCACTGCATCGCCCCGAGCTACCGCAAAGCCACCTCCTCCGTGCCGCTGAACCGCGCGGGCGAAGCCTTCCGGCTCGTGCCGCAGGAGATGCACCGAAGCGGCGACACCCTCCGTTTCGAGGCTATGGGCGAACCCGGACGACTCACGGCCGAATGGTGGGCTGACACGGCCCATCCGGGCGATCTGTGCGTACGGTTGACCTTCACCGCAGCGCAGGCAGGTTATTATTCCCTTTCAACGCCGGCAACAGCCACGCTCCCCGAAAAACAACTGGCCTGGGGCTGCATCCCGGGATTCTTTCAGGGCGATGCTATCGAGCCCGATTTCCACCTGGCCTACATGTATGGCCAAGGATTGCCGCACCTGCCGGTGGTCTGCAACGAGAACACAGTGACCACGATGGCGTCGCTCCTGACCGATCGACAGGGACTCACGCTGGCCGTCATTCCCGAACCGGGCTATGACCGGAAACCCTACGCGGGCGACCGGCGCACGCACGGAGAATGCTGGCACACGGGACTTTCGCACATGACACGCGACGGACAGCTTTGCCCCACGGCCTGGCACCCGGTGCTCGGCGAGGAGGGTTCATGGCTCGAAGCAGGCGGCCAAACTCGTTTTGCATTTCGTTACACGCTGCGCCGCACCGACTGGTACGAAGTTTTCAAACACGCCGTTTACGACATCTACGGGCTGAAAGAGGAACTCGCCCTGCGACGTTCCCGTTTCTCGCTCACCGACCGGCTCGAAGCGATCTACCGCTATGTCTGCGACGACTCGCTCTCGCTCTGGCGCACGGAACGCTGCGAAGGGATCGAAATCGGCGCACAGGCCTATCTGGGCAGCGTCGTCGGCTCGGAGAAAGACGCCATGAAGAACGCCGACGCCGGCGCGGTGTGGATGCTCGCGGCGATGACCGGCGACAGCCTGCTCCGGCACGGCCGCCTGCCTTACATCCGCAATTTCAAACTCATGCAACAGGGCGGACACGGCGACCGCAACCGCGGTGCGGCGCTCGGACAATACTACCTTTCGAAAAAAGGGACGTTCGTCGAGGAATGGGGCAACCATATCGAACCGATCGGCATCACCTATTACACGCTGATCGACATCGGCAACATCCTGCTCTTCGAGCCTCAGGACACGCTGCTACGCGAAAAATTGCGCGAAGGCGCCGATCTGCTGCTCTCGCTGCAACATCCGGACGGAGGTTTCGATGTGGCCTATGACAAACTCACGGGCAAGGCGCTCTTCACCGACCTTGAAGACCTGCGTCCCACATTCTACGGACTACTGGTCGCCCATCGCATTCTGGGCAAACGAAAATACCTCGATGCGGCGCTCCGCGGCGCCGACTGGTATGTCGAGCATGCCGTCGACCGGGGACGGTTCCTCGGCGTCTGCGGCGATGCACGTTTCATCAACGACTTCGCCACCGTGCAGAGTGCCCAGGCGCTGCTCGAAACATACGAAACGAGCGGGAACGAACGTTATCTCGACGCGGCCATCCGCGCGGCGCGTCTCTACACCTGTTCCGTCTACACCCACCCGCGGTCGGAAAATGCGCCCGTCCGACGGAAAGGCAGCGAACTCCGCGACTGGCAACTGAGTCAGACGGGACTTTGCTTCGAGCACGGCGGAAGCACGGGATCGGCAACCAAGAGCGGTTCCATCCTGCTGACGAGCCATTGCGGACTCTACACCCGGCTGGCGGCAATGACCGGAGACAGTCTCTTCGTCGATCTGGCACGCACGGCAGCCATCGCCCGGGAGGAGTTCCTTAATCCCGACACGAAGATCGCCACTTACTATTGGTCGCAGTTCGACCGCGGCCCGGGACCCTTTCCGCATCATGCCTGGTGGCAACTGGGATGGATCGTCGATTACCTGCTTTGCGAAGCCGAATGCCGCAGCGAAGGGCTGATCGCCTTCCCACGGGGGTTCGTGACGCCCAAGGTCGGGCCGCAGCGCATCACGGGATTCGCACCCGGACGCATCGGGGATGACGAAGCAAACCTGATCCTCCGCCCGGGACTCGTCCGCACGGAGTGCCCCGACCTCGACTGTCTGACAGCGCTTTCGACCGACGGCCGACGGCTCTATGTCGTTCTGCTGGGCAGTTCGGCACACGAAAACCGGGGCCGGATCACCCTCGATGTCACGAAACTCGGCTGGCAGGGTATCGACCGGGTCCGTGCCCTGACACCGGAAACCGAGCGACTCTCGGACACGGAAGCAACCGACTGCACGATCGACGGATTCGGACTTAAACTATGGGAAATAACATGCAGATAAAATGAAATACAGATTGATGACAGCGGCGCTCGTCGCAACCTTATGCCTCACCGGCTGCGGCTCTTCGATACACCTTCCGGCGACGGACGGCGATGTCAGCGTCGCACCAAACGGCACGATCACCTTCCGGACGGAGGGCACGAAAAACAGCTATGTCCCGGTCTTCACGATCATCCGCACGCCCCGCGACCCGGAATTGAAAATGCGCCCCGCAGGGATTGAGAACGTACTCTACAACGCCGCCACCTGGCGTTCGGAAAACGGCGACGCCCGGCGCGTCGAGCGCACCGACGATCAGATCGGCGACGGGTTCGACACGAACATCCTCGAAGGAGCTGTCGAATCCCGGACCTTCTCGCTCTTCAACGTCGGCGAAAACATCGAAATGCACCCCTCCGGGGCCGTCGCCGACGGTGCAAAGGTCCGCTTCACCTACCCCGAGCATGAACTTTTTGCGCTCGAAGCCGAATTAAGCATCGACTCCGCATCGGGTTATCCGATGCTCTCCTGCACATTGCGTCCCAAGACCGGCGGTTACTACTCGGTAGGCTTCACCGGCTACGAAGCGGCCGACACGGCGCGTGTCACGGAACTGTGGCAGCCGATGATCTGGCAGGAACGCCGCTTTCCCGACCGCAGCTATGCCACGCTGGCTTTCCGCTGCCCGGTGCCCTCGGCCTTCGTCGCCACCGACGGCGTAAGCCGTGGCATCGTGGCCCATCCCGCTGAATTTCCCTTCGATCCGCTGCCCACCGCGGAAAACAGCCGCTTCTGCGTTGCACTCCGCACCACCGAAGGCAAAGCCGCACCGATGCTCTTCGCCCCCGTTCCGGGCGGCGCGGAGTCGGAAATGGCGGCAGGGGACACCTACCGTTTCAACGCCCTGCTGTTCGCCTGCAAGGGGAACACAACCGACGCCGTACAGCGTACCGCCGAGCACATCTACGCTTTCCGCGACCTGCGCCGCAACGACATCTCGACGCTCAATAACACCATTGCCAACATCATCGACTACACGATGAGCCGTTACAGTTGGTTCATCGACGAACAGAAGGGATGCGCCTACTCGACCGACGTGCCGGGCGCCGTGAAGAACGTCTCGGCGCTCAACCCGCTGGAGATCGCCCTGCTGAACGACAATGAAGCCGTTTACGAAAAACGCGCCTACCCCATTCTGGAATACATGCTCTCGCGCGAAAAATTCCTCTTTTCTGCCGACTCGACGCAGCGCATCCAGTACCCGTCGCGCAAGCTCGACGGCCCCTGCGCACCTATTTCGGAACTGACGACACTTTACAACGTCTTCCAGCGCAAAGACCCGTTCCTCGTGCGCCTCGCCGGACAGGAATACGGCAAGAGCCGCGTCCGGAACCTCGATGTCCGGGAAGAGGGCCGCACCTGGAAAAACGCCCTGCATCTCTACCGGGCCACACTCGACACAGTCTATCTGAACGAAGCCATGCGCGGCGCCGACGCCTATATCGCAGCCCGCATCGACACTCCGGCGGCCGACTTTTCGGACCCGGCGGCCGGAGGTTTCTTCTTCTGGACAGGTTTCGCCCCCAAGTGGATCGACCTGCTGGAACTCTACGAAACGACGGGCGAGAAGCGCTATCTCGAAGCGGCGCACCGCGGCGCACGGCTCTATACCCAGTATATCTGGTATTGCCCGGAGGTTCCCGACGCAAATATCGTCGTAAACCCCGACGGCAAAGCCCCGCATTACGCTTATCTGAAACAGAAAGGGCATGCCCGGATGGATGCCCCGCGGGAAGAGGCTCCCGCCTGGCGGCTCTCCGAAATCGGGCTTACCCCCGAATCGTCGGGAACCTGCACGGGACACCGCGCTATCTTCATGGCCAACTACGCTGCGTGGTTCGTACGACTGGCTCACTATACGGGCGACGATTTCCTGGCCCTGATCGCCAAGAACGCCATCGTCGGGCGTTACCGCAATTTCCCGGGCTACCACATCAACACAGCCCGGACGACGATCTACGAAAAGGAGGGTTATCCGTTGCGCGGGCACAAGGAATTAGGGGTCAACTCGTTTCATTACAACCACATCATGCCGCAGGTATCGCTGCTCTACGACTACCTCATCACCGATGCACTATACCGCAGCCGGGGCGCAATCCGGTTTCCCGACGAGTTCATCGAAGCCTACGCCTACCTGCAAAGCAAATTCTACGGGCATCGTCCGGGCGAGTTCTACGGCGAGCAGGCATGGCTGTGGATGCCTGACGGACTGGCTGAAAGCTCCGACATCGAACTCAATTACGTGGCCGCCCGCGGCGAAGATGCCCTCTATCTCGCCTTCTCGAACCAATGCGACCGCGAGGTCGTCTCCACGGTCCGACTCGACACCGAACGGTTGGGCATCGACCGGAACACAACCTGTAAAGTCCGCCTGTTGAGTCCCGAAGGTTCGTGCAAAGACGCGCACGGAGGTGAATTCGAAGTCACCGTCAAACCCAACTCGCTGACCGCCGTGAAGATCGAAGGCGTCCGGCCGAAAGTTGCCGTCCAACAGCGTCTCCTGGCGGTTCCCGAGGCATGGAGCAAGGATTATGCGACCAGCGGCGACGACCGTGTGCGCTGCATGGTGCTCAACACGGGAAAAGGCGACTGCCACGTCTATATCTACTTCAACATCAGCGATACGGAATACGCTTCGGCGACAGCGGAGGTCAACGGCAAACGCCTCGGTTCGGGGAGCTATCCCTACGAGTTCACTTTCCCGGCCGACGCCGAACATCTCGAAATCCGGACCTCGGCCCGGAAGAAGGACGGCTCCATAACCGAATGGGAAACCCTCACGCTCGAAAAATAGCCTGCCATGAAATCGCTCCGTCTTCTCATCCTGACCGTCCTGCTCTCCGCCGCCTTCGGCGTACAGGCGCAGAAACTCGCTCCGGCGCCCTACCTTTGCGACAGCATGGTGCTCCAACGGGACATGCCGCTTCCATTGGAAGGCACGGCAACACCCGGAAGCACCGTCGAAATATCGTTCGCCGGCCATACCGTCACGGCGGAAACCGACACACAGGGAGTATGGCAGGCCATGTTTCCGGCCTTGGAAGCCAGCAGCCGAAACCGCACGATGGAGATCCGCTGCGGCGGCGAGACCGTGACGATCCGCAACATTCTGGTGGGCGAGGTCTGGCTGGCCGGAGGACAGTCGAACATGGCCTTCAAAGTCCGCGGCATGGAGTTCGACGACCGTCTCGCACTGATTCGCGACGCCGACTACTCCGACATCCGCTGCTACTATCGGGCCAATATCGTCAGCGGCGGCAAACTGCTCAACACCCCCGACCGTCCCTGGTCGGGAGCCTACGGACGAAGCATTTACGACTGGAGCGCCGTGGCCTACCTTTTCGCCCGGGAGCTGCACCGCAAACTGAACGTTCCGGTAGGCATCGTCAACTGTTCGCACGGCGGCTCGACGGCCGAAGCATGGATCAGTCCCGAAGCGTTCGCATCCGATCCGGCGCTGAAAGCCGCCATCGGCAAGATCTACGACGGGATCGGAAGCCATTACAAAAATCCGTCGGTGCTTTACGAAAAGATGCTTGCCCGTCTCCGTGGCCTGACCGTGCGCGGCGTCATCTGGTATCAGGGCGAGAGCAACGGCTATTTTCCGGAACAGTACGCCACCCTGTTTCCGGGGCTGATCGCCGACTGGCGCCGCTTTTTCGGCAACGACAACCTGCCCTTCATCTTCGCCCAACTCCCTTCCTACCGGGTTCCGGGCGACAAGAGCGGCGGACGCTGGGCCCGCCTCCGCCAGTCACAGCTCAACACGGCCCGCACGGTCCCCCATACGGCCATGGTCGTAACGGCCGACTGCGGCGATGCGGAGAATATCCATCCCAAAAACAAATACCCCGTGGGCATGCGGTTCGCCGCCGCAGCTGAAGAACTCGTCTACGGCGGCAAAGAACCCGGAACGCTGACGCTGCCCGGCCCCGTCACAGTCGAAGGCCATAAGGTAACAGTTCCTGTCGGCGGCATCCGCGACGGTCTCACCTCACGCAGCAGAGAATCCGGATTCGAACTGCGCGATACGGAAGGGAACTGGCACAAAGCCGACTTCCATATCCGGAATAACCTGCTGAAACTGTCTTCTGCGGAGGTACTGGCACCGACCGGAGTACGTTATGCCTGGGGCAACGTCAACACCCTCACAATTTACCACAAAAGCGGTCTTCCGCTGCCGCCCTTCACCTTTGATACGGAACTTAAAACCATGAAACGATGAAAACCTTCACGATCACAGCCCTGCTGGCGTTGTTCTGCTCGTTCCCGCCGGTTCAGGCCCAACAAACCGGGGAGATCGGCGGTGAAGCGCTGCAAATGCTCTCCCGGACCGACAACGGGAAATACGACCGTTACATCACCGAATACAAACGCATGTATGCGATGTACACCGCCGACGGGACGTTCGCCGATTACCTGACCGACGGTAAAAAATATACGGTGATCGTCCCCGACAACACCGGTATCGAGGTCTACTACCGGACCGAAGGATCTGCCAACGGCAATCCGCCGCGTCTGTGCAACACTCTCAAATACAATATCATCAAAGGAAAATTCGTCCCCGAAGCATTTAAGGACGGGCAGACGCTCTACACCCTTTTTCCGAGCCATCCGCTGACCGTAACGGTCAAAAAAGGCAAGGTATATCTTACCGACAAGCAGGGAAACCGGGTTCGTCTGGACAAATCCTTCGAATCGGGTAACGTTATCTTCTACCCCGTAAAAACACTGCTCAGGTATTAAACGGCCATGAAACGTCTGCTCACACTGCTTGCGCTCTGCGGCTGCTCCGTAGCCGCAGCTTCAGAAACGCCGCTCGGCGGAAAATGGAGTTTTTGCACCGACCCGCTGAATACAGGTCTTCGGGAGGCATGGTACGCACCCGAATACGACCGCAGCGGGTGGGATGAAACAGAGGTCCCGGGATGCTGGAACACCCGTCTCGAATACGCCGGCTATACGGGTGCGGCGTGGTACGCCACCACTTTCATCCTGCCGCAGAAACCCGCGGAATGCGACATTCTGCTCGACTTCGAGGCGGTTTATGCCGACGCCGACGTCTGGCTGAACGGCGAACGCCTGGGCAGTCACGACTTTGGATTCACCTCCTTCGGATTCGACATCACCGACCGCATCGCACCGGGCACTGTGAACCGGCTGGTCGTCCGTGTGGAAAACAGTTTCAAGCTGGGAGCTACCTGGAACTGGGGCGGCATCCGTCGTCCGGTCACCTTGCGTACAGTGCCCCGCGAGCGTATCGAAAGCCTGTTTGTCAGCGCCGAACCCGACCTCGAAAAGGGCAGCGCCGAAATCGGCGTAAAGGTCCTCCTCAACGGCACGAAAAAAGGCGCCGTCCGAGTTTCGATCTTAAACCCCGAGGGCCGTATCGTAGCCCGGAGCGAAGTCCGTGCCGCCGGACGCGGTGAGGTGCTCATCCCGCTTCGCATCCGCAAGGCCCGATTGTGGGACTTCGACCATCCGCATCTCTACACCGCCACGGCGACTTATGGCGATGGAGAACCCGTCTCCGAACGTTTCGGCATCCGCAAAATCGAGATCGACGGCTACCGCTTGCTGCTCAACGGCGAGAGCGTACGGTTGAACGGTGCGAACTGGGTTCCCTACGATCCGTTCCATGGCAACACGCTGCCTCCCGAAATCTACCGTCGTGACATCGACCGGATGAAGAGCTGTGGCGTCAACATGGCACGCCTGAGCCACCTGGCCCTGCCCAAAGAGGTTCTGGACTACCTTGATGAAAGAGGTATGCTCATCTTCGAGGAGATTCCGCTCTGGAACAAGAACCACTATGTCAAAGCCGATCATCCCGTGCCGATGCGCTGGCTCACGGAACTGATCACACAGCGCTACAACCATCCCTGCATCATCGGCTGGAGTGCAGGCAACGAGATCGGCCGTCTGAGTGACAACCCAGACATTGAAGGCTATCTCGCCTCGGCCTTCCGCCACATTCGTACGCTCGACTCCACACGTCTGGCGGTCTACGTCACACACACTGCCGCCAAGCAGTACGACGAACCGGTACTGTTGTCGGATATGATCCTTTTCAACCAATACGGCGCCCACGGCGAACGAGCCGACGAGGTGCACCGCCGCTATCCGGGCAAACCGATCTTTTACAGCGAGTACGGCACCAAAGCCAACAGCGAGGACCCCAACAACACGCTCTCGGACTATGTCGCAATGCTCTCTTCGATGCGGGGACGCGAGCACCTGATCGGCGCTTCGGTCTGGACCTTCAATGACTACCGTACCAACTACCGCGACAGCGGCACAGCGGCCACGGGCAACCGCCCCTGGGGTGTCGTGGATGTCTATGGCACGCCGAAACGGGGTTTCCGCGAACTTCAACGCCAGAACTCTCCGCTCGCTGGATTCGGTCTGACGCTCACCGAAGACGGTGCCGAAATCACACTGACTCCGCGCAAACGGCTCGATCTGCCGGCTTTCCGGATGGAGGGGTACACCGTGCGGCTTAACACACTCGCTTCAGATGGCGACACACTACAACGCGCCATGCGGACACTGCCCGTCATCCAACCCGGCGACAATCCGTTCAGCCTGCAACTTCAACTCCCGACCGCCGGAGCCGCAAGAATCAGCGCCGAACTCGTGACTCCGACGGGCTATGCCGTCCATGACGCCGTATTGAGCCTCGCCGCACCCGCCGCACCGGTCGTCACCCGGACCGAAAGCGGGCAGGATATTATCCGCATCCGGTTCGATCGCCAATTCACGGCTGACGAATGGTATGTCCGCTACGGCACTGACCGGCTCGAGAACCGAAGTGCCCCGACCATCGACGGGTTCATCGAACTGCCAAAACTGGAATACGGCAAAGAATACCATATCCAACTGGTCGCTGTGAATGGTGCCGGGGAGACTCCCGCCGCCGAAACCGTCCGGATCTGCACCCGCGCCGCAGAGCTGCCTCCCGTCATCCGCCACCTGGTTCAAGAGGGCGGAAACATCCAGATCGGATATGCCTGCGATTTCGGGGACTTCTGCTATGAATTCGAATACGGTACAGCTCCCGACAAACTCGACCGGCACATTCTGACAACCGTGACGGGTGCCTGCAACCTGCCCGTCGTCGAACCGAACGCACAGCATTACCTGCGTATCCGCAAACGGCTTCGCTACGGCTACGCCAGCGACTGGAGCCCCGTATATCCTGTTAACACCGTACAACGATGAAACGAATCACTCTCTTGACCGGCCTGCTCGCCGGAGCGATGACCCTGCAAGCCGCACCCCGCGAGCCGCAGCAGATGACGGCCAACTTGCAAAAAGGCGCCGTCGTGGTCACAAACGGCAAAGCCCGGTTCACATTCCGCGCCGACTTCCGTCTGCTCCGAACCGACAAAGATCCGAAAATGGAGCTTCGCACCCTGCCCGACTGCCGCTTTTTCGCCCCTTCATGGATGGCCGACAACCTGGCTCCGGAAAAAACCATCGCACAGATCAAACAGAGCAAGAGCATGGGTGGCGACGGTATCGACGAGTCGGTGAGCGGATCGGTCAAAGGCCGCACGTTCGACCTTTTTGCCGCGGCCCCGTTCACGGACCTCACCCCTTCGAAAGCAGAAATGGCAGGCGACACCATCCGTTTCAGTTACCCCGCCACGGCATGGGGAACGCTCGAATGCCACGTCTGGGACATCGACGGCTCGGCGCCGGGCATGGAGTTCCGGTTCACCCCGGCGCGCAAAGGTTATTACTCGGTAGGATACCTCGGTGCCCCGGCTTTCGACCTGAACCGGGTCGAAGCGCTGTGGCAACCGATGGTCTGGCAACGACGGATCTTCCCTTCGCAATCCTACATGTCTCTGGCTTTCACCTGCCCGATTCCCGCCACGCTCGTCCATGTCGGCGGCGCGACGGCTGGTGTTGCAGCTGACAGCCGGGAAATGCCCTTCCAACCCTTGCCTACACGCGATAACAACCGCTTCGGCGTGGCCCTGCACAACCCCGAAGGCAAAGTTCAGCCGATGCTCTTCGCTCCGGTGCTGGGACACGTCGGTTCGAAGATGGAGCCCGGCGAGTCCTTCGCCTTCCGCATGCGGCTCTGGGTCGAGGAAAAGCCGCTGAACATCGCCTTTCAGACCATGGCCCGCAACCTCTATGATTTCCATGACTACCGCAGCAACGCCATTTCGACGCTCAACAACACCATCGACAATATCATCGACTATACGCTGAGCCATTACAGCAACTTCATCGACAGTCTGAAAGGCTGTTCCTACTCGACCGACGTACCCGGCTCGACGAAGAACGTCAGCTCGCTCAATCCGCTTTCGGTAGCCCTCGTCGCCGACGACGAGGAGTTGTTCCGCCGCCGGGCCTACCCGATCGTCGAGTATATGCTCTCGCGCAAGAACACGCTCTTCTGCCTCGACACGACGCAGAAAGTACAGTCGCCCTCGCGCGAACTGGCGGGCCCCTGCGCTCCCGTCAGCGAACTGGCCGGACTCTACCGCCTCTCGGGCGGCAAAAGCCCCGTACTGCGTTATTTCGCCGAAGAGAAATATTACAAGTACAAACCCGTCGAAAAACGCATCCCGGGCGCCGGCGGCAACTGGTACGACGCATTGGAAATGTACCGCGCAACGGGAGAGACAGCCTATCTCGACCATGCGAAGAAACAGGCCGACATCTATATCGAAAAATTCATCCACACGCAGCCTGAAAAGTTCCAGAACGCCTTTTTCTGGAACCGTTACGCCCCGTTCTACATCAATCTGCTGGAACTCTATGAGGAGACCGGCGAGCGGCGTTATCTCGAAGCCGCCCACGAAGGAGCCCGTGAATATGCCATGTTCGTCTGGATGGTCCCCTCCATCCCGCAAGAGAACGTCACGGTCAACCAGGGAGGTTGGGCCCCGTGGTATTGGTACCTCAAAAGCCGCGGTATTCCCCGACAGCACTGCCCCGAAGAGAGCGTTCCCGCATGGCGGCTCTCGGAAATCGGTCTCGTGCCGGAAAGTTCCACCACATGCATCGGCCACCGTGCGGTATTCATGGCACACCACGCCCCCTACATGCTGCGCATCGCCGACCTCACGGGCGACAGTTTTCTCCGCGATATCGCCCGCAGCGCCATCGTGGGACGCTACGCCAATTTCCCGGGTTATCACATCAACACCGCACGCACGACAGCTTACGAGAAACCCGACTTCCCGCTGCGTCCGCACGACAGCATCAGCGTCAATTCATTCCACTACAACCACCAGTTCCCGCTGCTGTCCGTCCTGTACGACTATCTGGTGACCGATGCAGCGAGCAAGTCCCAAGGCGCCATCGCTTTCCGCGGAGACTACATCGAAGGCTACGGCTATTTACAAGCCAAGTTCTACGGCAGTCGCCCGGGACGCTTCTACGGCCGGGAAAATGTCTGGCTCTGGATGCCCCGCCACCTGCTCAGCAGCTCCGACGTGGAGTTGAATTATCTCGCGGCCCGCAGCAATGGAGAGCTGCTTGTGGCTTTCACGAACCAAAGCACCCGTACGGTCTCTTCCGTAATTACGTTCAATCCGGAACTGCTGCCGATGCTCGCCGGAAAAAGTTTTACGGCCGAGGTATGGCGTGACAACCGCCGGACGGGCGAAGTGACCGTCACCGACGGCAAAGCCGACATCGAGGTGTCGCCCGAAGGAATCACCGCCCTCATCGTCCGCGGAGTCGATATCCGCCCCCGCTTCCAGCAGCAACTGACCGACCATGACACCGAAGGATGGCGTCACGACTACGGCGAACTGGAATTCGGACGAGCCCGGGCCATGCTCCTCAATCTGGGCCGGAAGCTGAAGACCTGCTACATCTACCTGCAGGACGACGACAGCCGTTTCCGCAACGTGTCGATGACCTACAGCATCGACGGCGGGCGGCCGCAGGCGCTGAACGACACCGCCTATCCCTTCGAATTCACCGCTCCCGTCCCGTCCGAAGCCCGACAGATCGTCATCGAGCTTTCGGGTATCACCACCGACGGACAGCTCGTGCGCAGCGGAACGTTCAAACTATCGAAAGACTAAACCAACCGCCTTATGAAACTGAAAGCATTTCTGCTGATCGCAACTCTGCATTTCGCGGCACTGGCCTCCTGCGCCAAAGAAACTCCGGAAACACCCGCCTCGCCCCTGCCAGAAGAGGAGGGTTACAAGACCATCGACCTGAGCGGCTACCGACTGATCTTCTCGGACGAGTTCGACGGAAGGAAGATGAACTGGGACATCTGGGCCGCCGAGAATCCTAACAACATCAAGCACGAGACCAGCCGTGGCCCTGAAGCCGTGGAGGTGCGCGACGGTGAGCTGCGTCTCAACGTCCGCAAAGTCGACCGTAGCGAAAAGATCAAATGGATCTCGGGTTACGTCTATCTCAAAGAGCCGCTGGAAAACAACGTCTACATCGAATGCCGGTTCCGTTCGGGAACCTCATCGGGCGTGAACAACGCTTTCTGGCTCGCCTGCAAAACACCGCCCAACAATACATGGTGCAACAAATACGAGGTCGATATCGTGGAAGCCCGCAAGGATGTCCGCACCGGAAAAGGCAATGGTCACCTGGCCTATCACGACTGGAAAACCTATCCCTACGCCCTCGACAAGAACGGCAACAAATGCGACATCGCCGCCGGGATCGCTGTCGAACACGATTTCGATAAATACCACGTCTGGGGATTGTGGTATGGCGAGAACGAGATGATCTACTACCTCGACGGCGAAGAACTCTGGCGCGGCAAGACCAGCAAGACCTATCCCGACCAGTACTACACGGGCGTCGGCAAAGCCCCTGAATGGAACCCGCTCGAAGAACAGCGTGCCTACGGCAAATACGGGCAGGAGGACTGGAACTACCTCGGCGGTTACAACGGCGACAAAATGCACATCATCCTGGCTAATATCCCGTGGGGTTCGGCCTGGTCGCCGCTCGTGGACGAGGAAGCAGACGGAACGTGGATGGCCGTGGATTACGTGCGCGTCTACAAACCCGAGGCGCTGCTTGACCCGACACCCGAGACCGATCTTAAAGAACCCCGCACCGAAGTCATGCTCGACAGGGCTTACAGCCTCGCCGAGGACGGCTGCATCTATTTCAGCACGGAAATTACCAAGAAACCGGGCGAAGAACTGACGCTGACCTTCACCGACACGAACAAAGCCCCCGTGGGCAAGGTGATCGTCGATGCCGAAGGATCGTTGCTAACCGGTATCACCCGCCTCACGTCGAGCAAGGTGGCTGCCTCGGTCGTGCAGGGAAAACAGTTGGTCAAAGACAACGAGAAGACGTTGCTCGTCTGCCGCATCACAGCCAAAGCCGCCCGCGGCAAATACGACAAGGACGCCATCAGCGTATGGTGCACCCCGGCAGCCGATGCCTCCAAAACGCCGGAACCCTATTTTTATCCCAATCTGGATGACAACGGCAACACCTCCGCCACGCAGGGCTGGTACATCAACCAGAAGGGCTATTCGGATGAAGTCATCCGTCGTGTCGTCTTTTCCTCGACAACCGGAAAACTCTCCTCTTTCGGACGTTTCCGCGCCGGACGCAATTTCCTTTGTGTAACCCGATAAATATAACCGAAAAATGAAACGCTGGTTATCGGGCTGCCTTCTGCTGTTGGCTGGATGCTCTTCGGGAACGATGACAGCTCCGGCGGGAAAACTCTCCGCCGAGGTTTTTATCACAGAGAACGGTTCCCTGGCCTACACCGTGTCGTACAACGGCAGGATGGTCTGCGACACCTCCTCCATGGGTGTCACGATCGACGGTAGCGACACATTTGAAGAGGTATCAATCCGGCTTGCCGCAAGCTGCGAACGCGACGAAAGTTATCCCGTGCGCGGCGTACACGACCTCGCCCGCGACCATGCCCGTGAATATGTCTGGCAGGTGACGCACCGCCCCACGGGATACGTCTACACCCTCGAAACACGGCTCTACGACGATGGATTCGCCTATCGTTTCATCCTCCCGGGCCAGGGTGTCCGCCATATCGGCGGCGAAGCGGCAGAGTGGCGGCTGCCTGCCGACAGCCGGGTCTGGTTTGCCGAGCGGAACTCGGCGTGGAAACTGCTGACCTATGCCGGTGAATGGACCTCTGCCCCGGCTTCGGAACTGGCCACAGTATCCTCTCAAGGACCCGTACAGACCATGCCGCTGCTCTATGAAACCGCGGACGGATTGCATCTGATGGTCACCGAAGCCGCACTCTACGAATACAGCGGTATGCGCCTGCGTGCCGGTCGGGACGGCAGTCTGCGCGCCGATTTTACCGAAAAGGAGGGTTTCGACCTCCGCGACACCGTCACTACGCCGTGGCGTGTACTGATCGTCGCCGGGGACCTCGACCGGTTGGTCAATACGGACATCGTCACCAACCTCAGCCCGGCGCCCGACCCTGAACTTTTCGGCGACACGTCGTGGATACGCCCCGGGCGGTCGCTTTGGAGCTGGTGGAGCGGCATCGACGGCCGTTACATGACCGTCGAGGGCGAACGGGCCGTCATCGACCTCACCGCAGAAATGGGATATGAATATTCGACGCTCGACGAAGGGTGGGAGGACCTTGCGGACAAATGGGCGACGCTTCGGGAAATGGCGGATTACGCGGCCGGAAAAGGCGTCGGGCTCTTCGTATGGCGGCATTGGGAGAAGCTGAACGATCCGGCGGAAGATTACCTCCAAATGCGTTCGTTCATGGACAGCGTCGCCGGCTGCGGCGTAAAGGGTTTGAAGATCGACTTCATGAACGGCGAAGGACTCCGCCAGGTCCGTTTCACGACGGCCGTGCTCGAAAACGCCGCCCGCCGTCGTCTGCTGGTCAATTTCCACGGATGTCAGAAGCCCTCGGGAGAGATCCGTACCTATCCCAACGAACTCACCCGCGAAGGGGTCCGGGGCATGGAGCTCAACCGGATCACAGCCAATTACCTCGCACGCATGCATGCCGCAGGAACCCCCGTCACCGACCGTCCCTATGTCCCGGGCAACGAGAACCAGAACATCCCGGCCTCTCACAATGCCGCACTGCCCTTCACCCGCTGCGTGACAGGTCCTGCCGACTACACACCCGTAGGTTTCTCGATGCCCGGCGACGTCCTTCCGGCTCAACAACTGGCTTGCGCCTACCTGATCCCTTCGCCGCTGATGACGCTGGCCGAGAATCCCTTCTACCTCTTCCGTGAGAAGCGCCTTCGTCCGGCATTGGAGTTTTTACGCGAGCTTCCTGTCTGTTGGAACGAAACCGTCGTATTGCCGCAAAGCCGTGTCGGTAGCCTGGCCGCTCTCGCCCGCCGCAATGGAGAGATGTGGTATCTGGCCATCGCAACCGCAGAAGCCGCTCAAGAGACCTTCAAGTTGGATTTTCTCGCCAAAGGGAACTATACAATGGTCCTGCTCGAAGAGGACGGCAAAGGAGGATTCCGCCGCACGGAACGCCCCGTCGCAGCCGAAGACTTGCTCCCGCTCGATCTGCCTCGAAACGGAGGAGCCGTCGCCCGCTTCATTCGCTGATAACGAAAAAAGCGCCTGAACGATTCAGGCGCTTTTTTCGGCATAGTTGACAAAAAGTCGGATGGATGCGTGTCAAAAATTCTCTATGTTATATCACGATTAACACACCCTAACAAGTTCTACACTATTCCGATGCGTTTTTGACCGTCTTCGAGGACACAAACGAGACGGCCGTAAATTTGCCTACTCCCGAAAAGGAATCTGCCCATATTTGCACTGGATTGAAACCAAGAGATAGGTACTGATGGCAACATAGATCTGTATCCTCACAGCGTTCTCCGTTGTACCCCCAAATTTCATTATCTTGAGGTGCCGCTTGAGCCACTTGAAGAACAACCCTATCTGCCAGCGATTCTTGTATAACTCGGCAACCATAAGCGCTGATATGTGCATAGCATTTGTCAAGAATACAAACTCTCGGCACTGCTCATCATTGCAGTAACGCACCAATCTCAATGACTTTGGATAGTCCTTTGATGACTTATAGGTGGTCATTTCAATCGTACTGTCCGAAAGCACATTTTGAGGCAGCTTGCGTCGCCATTTGATAGCCTTGTATTGCAGATTCGTCTTTGCCCGGACTACGAAATACGCTCCTATTTGATGTATGCTATAGAGTTATGCAAACTTATTATAAGCACGGAAATATATAGCAAGAGTCTGTTTCATAGGAGATCTTACTCATTTGAGTTGAAAGATGTCCGTTGTACATCGTCTTCGTGCTTCGCCGACAAGATGGTAGGCATACTCCTCAAAGATGCGATAATCCCTATCTTGATTTGCTCGTGCGAGTGATGATTTAGATATGTTCTTACTCATACCCAAGTGGTAACATTTGGAGTGATGAGCTTCGAGAGAGACAATCAAATCACGCAGACTTTCACAATTGGAGAGCTGTCCGAACATCCTTGCAAGAAACTGATTCCAGCAAGTCAGGTGCTTGACATAGCGGTCACCATTGTACTTGGCAACGATGCGATTGAACCTACTCCTATCAAGAAATGCGACTAACTGGGCAAAACAAACTTATCTTGAAACATAATGCGGTTGTAATAAACCTACCGTAAAGTTAAAATTTCATTCGCTCGGAAATACATACAACTAACTATATTTCAATAATTTCAAAGAACAGAACCCACCTTTAATGGGACAGTAGTGTTAATTTTTAACCTGTACTTAAGTTTATGGGACACTAATGTTTTATTAACCAGACATTGATTCGACTACCCTTCTTGTTCAGCCTTGTTTTATTCGCTGTGAGATGCGGAAACAAGAAGAGTGCGCCCGAAAAGCCCCCGCAGGTCGAGATCGCCCGTGTTATGGAAGGCAAAAGCGACGCGCTTAAGGTGTCCCTTTGATATTCCCGGTTCGTAAAACCGCAATGCCCTGATTCAACAAGACATCCCTTTGCCATCAACTTTACAAATTTGCTCATCCCGAAAATTATTCATATCATGCAATTGGTTATTTGAAACACGGTATTTGAGCGCAACAAACTGAAAACAAACCGGTACCTTCTCGTCACCTATTTTCCCATACAAAAATGTAACGACTTGATAAATCAAGTCGTTACATCATTTTAATCCCACACCCTTTCGGGAGCGGCTTTTTTCGATATGTACACGAAGGGCAACTGCCCGGCGACACGTCGTCGCCATAGCCCCCCCCCTTCGTCTTCGGCTACTGCGCCTGCTGGAGCGACTCCAGATCGGCCTTCGAACCGACTACGAGGTCGTCGTAGTCGCGCAGGCCCGTACCGCCGGGGATCAGGTGACCGCAGATCACGTTCTCCTTGAGGTTCTCCAGCGGATCGACCTTGGCCTGGATGGCCGCCTCGTTCAGCACCTTGGTCGTCTCCTGGAACGAAGCCGCCGAGATGAAGCTCGAAGTCTGGAGTGCGGCGCGGGTGATACCCTGCAACACCTGGGTCGAAGTCGCGGGCACGATGTCGCGCACCTGCACCGGCTGCTGATCGCGGCGCTTGAGGCTCGAATTCTCGTCGCGCAGCTTACGCAGCGAAACGATCTGCCCGGGCTGCAACGATGTCGAATCGCCCGCGTCGGTAACGACCACCTTGTCGTACAACTCATCGTTCACATCCATGAACTCCCACTTGTCGACAACCTGATCCTCGAAGAAACGGGTGTCTCCCGGGTCCTCGATCTTCACCTTGTTCATCATCTGGCGAACGATGACCTCGAAGTGCTTGTCGTTGATCTTCACACCCTGCATGCGGTACACCTCCTGCACCTCGTTGACGATGTACTCCTGCACCTTCGTCGGGCCGAGGATATTGAGGATGTCGCTCGGGGTGATCGCACCGTCGGACAGCGGGCTGCCGGCCTTCACGTAGTCGTTCTCCTGCACGATGATCTGACGCGACAGGGGAACCAGATAGCGTTTCACGTCGCCCTGCTTCGAGGTGATGATGATCTCGCGGTTACCGCGCTTGATCTTGCCGAACGCCACCTCGCCGTCGATCTCCGATACGATGGCGGGGTTCGACGGGTTGCGGGCCTCGAACAGCTCCGTAACACGCGGCAGACCGCCGGTGATGTCGCCGCCCGACTTGCCGACGGCGCGCGGAATCTTGATCAGGATGTCGCCGGCCTTGATGCGGGCGTTGTCCTTCACGACCACGTGGGCGCCCACGGGCAGGTTGTACTGCTTGACCTCCAGACCTTCGCGGTCGACGATCTTGATGACGGGGTTCTTGGTCTTGTCCTTCGACTCGATCACGACCTTCTCCGAAAGGCCCGTCTGCTCGTCGCGCTCGTCGCGGTAGGTGATACCCTCGATAACGCTCTCGTAGGAGGCCTTACCCTCGTACTCCGAAATGATAACGGCGTTGTAGGGGTCCCACTCGCAGATCAGGTCGCCCTTCTTGACCTCGGAGCCGTCCGCCATGAAGAGCGTCGCGCCGTAGGGCAGGTTGTGCGTATAGAGGACGATGTCGGTCTTGGGATCGACGATGCGGAACTCCGACTGACGCGAAATAACGATGTCGATCGCCTCGCCGGCTGCATTCTTGCCCTTGACGGTGCGCAGCTCGTCGATCTCCAGACGGCCTTCGTATTTCGAAACGACGTTGGTCTCGACAGCCGTGCCGCCGGCCACACCGCCGACGTGGAACGTACGCAGGGTCAGCTGCGTACCCGGCTCGCCGATGGACTGCGCGGCGATGACGCCGACGACCTCGCCCTTCTGAACCATGCGGGCCGTGGCCAGGTTGCGGCCGTAGCACTTCGCGCAGACGCCGCGGCGCGACTCGCAGGTCAGCACCGAACGGATCTCCACCGACTCCAGCGGCGATTTCTCGATGGCTTCGGCGATCGGCTCGGTGATCTCCTCGCCGGCCTTGCAGATCACCTCGCCGGTCAGCGGGTGAATCACGTCGTTCAGGGCCACACGGCCCAGGATACGGTCGTAGAGGGTCTGCACCACGTCGTCGTTGCGCTTGATGGCCGTAGCCGTCAGGCCGCGCAGCGTGCCGCAGTCCTCCTCGTTGATGATCACGTCCTGCGCCACATCCACCAGACGGCGCGTCAGGTAACCTGCGTCGGCCGTCTTCAGGGCGGTGTCGGCAAGACCCTTACGGGCGCCGTGGGTCGAAATGAAGTACTCCAGCACCGAAAGTCCCTCCTTGAAGTTCGAGAGAATCGGGTTCTCGATGACCTGCTGGCCACCCTCGACGCCCGACTTCTGCGGCTTGGCCATCAGACCGCGCATACCGCTCAACTGACGGATCTGCTCCTTCGAACCACGGGCGCCGGAGTCGAGCATCATGTATACCGGGTTGAAACCGTCATTGTCCTTGATCAGCGTCTCGATCACGGCCTTCGTCAGCTTGGTATTGATATTCGTCCAGACGTCGATGATCTGGTTGTAACGCTCGTTGTTGGTGATAAGACCCATGTTGTAGTCCTCCATGATGGAGTCCGAACGTTCGTAGCCCTCCTGCACGAGCTTCTCCTTCTCTTCGGGGATGATCACGGCATCGAGGTTGAACGACAGACCGCCGCGGAAGGCCATCCGGTAACCCATATTCTTGATGTCGTCGAGGAACGCGGCCACCTTGTCGGCACCGGCCTTCTTCATCACCACGGCGATGATGTCGCGCAGCGAACGCTTCGTCAGAATCTCGTTGATATAGCCTACCTCCTTGGGAACCACCTGGTTGAAGAGGATGCGGCCGATGGTCGTCTCCTTCAGCACGCGCACCTCGTTACCCTGCTCGTCCAGGTCGTCGACCATACACTTCACGATGGCGTGCAGGTCGGCCCGGCCCTCGTTGTAGGCGATGATCGCCTCCTCGGCGCCGTAGAATACGCGGCCTTCGCCCTTCACGCCCTTGCGGGGCTTGGTGATGTAGTAGAGACCGAGGACCATGTCCTGCGAAGGGACCGTGATCGGCGCGCCGTTCGCGGGATTGAGGACGTTGTGCGAACCCAGCATCAGCAGCTGGGCCTCCAGGATGGCGGCGTTGCCCAGCGGCAGGTGCACGGCCATCTGGTCGCCGTCGAAGTCGGCGTTGAACGCCGTACATGCCAGCGGGTGCAGCTGCATGGCCTTGCCCTCGATCAGTTTGGGCTGGAACGCCTGGATACCGAGGCGGTGCAGCGTCGGGGCGCGGTTCATCAGCACGGGGTGTCCCTTGATGACATTCTCCAGAATGCCCCAGATCACGGGGTCCTTGCGGTCGATGATCTTCTTGGCCGACTTCACCGTCTTGACGATGCCGCGCTCGATGAGCTTGCGGATCACGAACGGCTTGTAAAGTTCGGCGGCCATGTCCTTCGGAATGCCCATCTCGTGCATCTTCAGCTCGGGACCGACGACGATGACCGAACGGGCCGAGTAGTCGACACGCTTACCCAGCAGGTTCTGGCGGAAGCGGCCCTGCTTGCCCTTGAGCGAATCCGACAGCGACTTGAGCGGACGGTTCGACTCGTTCTTCACGGCGTTGCTCTTGCGCGAGTTGTCGAACAGCGAGTCGACGGCCTCCTGCAACATGCGCTTCTCGTTGCGCAGAATCACCTCCGGGGCCTTGATCTCGATCAGACGTTTGAGGCGGTTGTTGCGGATGATGACGCGGCGGTAGAGGTCGTTCAGGTCCGACGTGGCGAAACGTCCGCCGTCCAGCGGCACCAGCGGGCGCAGCTCGGGCGGGATCACCGGAATCACGTTCAGCACCATCCACTCGGGCTTGTTCTTGCCCTCCGAGGCGCGGAACGACTCGATGACGTTCAGACACTTCAGCGCCTCCGACTTACGCTGCTGCGAGGTCTCGGTCGAGGCCTTGTGGCGCAGGGCGTAGGACATCGAATCGAGGTCCACCTGCTTCAGCAGCGTGTAGACGGCCTCGGCGCCCATCATGGCGACGAACTTGTTGGGGTCCGAATCGTCGAGCGACTGGTTGCCCTTCGGCAGCGCGGCCACCACGTCGAGGTACTCCTTCTCCGAAAGCGTGGCCAGACGCTCGATGCCCTGCTCCGAGGCGGCGCCGGCGTTGATCACGACGTAACGTTCGTAGTAGATGATCGCCTCGAGTTTCTTCGACGGAATGCCCAGCAGGTAGCCGATCTTCGAAGGCAGCGAGCGGAAATACCAGATGTGCACCACCGGAACCACCAGCGAGATGTGTCCCATGCGCTCGCGGCGCACCTTCTTCTCGGTCACCTCCACGCCGCAGCGGTCGCAGACGATGCCTTTGTAGCGGATGCGCTTGTACTTACCGCAGTGGCACTCGTAATCCTTCACCGGGCCGAAAATCCGTTCGCAGAACAGACCGTCGCGCTCGGGCTTGTAGGTACGGTAGTTAATGGTCTCGGGCTTCAGCACCTCGCCGCTCGACTGGGCCAGAATCTCCTCGGGGGAGGCCAGGCCGATCGAAATCCGGCTGTAACCATTATTCGGTTTATTGTCTTTGGTAATTGACATATTTGTTCTCGTTTTTCTTTTCCTCTAAAATACACCTTACTCGAGTTTCACCGACAGAGCCAGACCGCGAAGCTCGTGCAGCAGCACGTTCATCGCCTCGGGAATACCCGGTTTGGGCAGATTCTCGCCCTTGACGATGGCCTCGTACGCCTTGGCGCGGCCCATCACGTCGTCGGACTTGATCGTCAGAATCTCCTGCAGGATGTTGGCGGCGCCGAAGCCTTCGAGCGCCCAGACCTCCATCTCACCGAAACGCTGACCGCCGAACTGCGCCTTACCGCCGAGCGGCTGCTGCGTGATGAGCGAGTAGGGACCGATCGAACGCGCGTGCATCTTGTCGTCGATCATGTGGCCCAGCTTGAGCATGTAGATCACGCCCACCGTAGCCGGCTGGTCGAACATCTCGCCCGTGCCGCCGTCGTAGAGGTACGTACGGCCGCTGTGCGGGATACCCGCCTGCGCGGTGTATTCGTTGATCTGGTCGAGCGAAGCGCCGTCGAAAATCGGCGTGGCGAACTTCAAGCCCAGCTCGCGGCCGGCCCATCCGAGCACGGTCTCGTAAATCTGGCCGAGGTTCATTCGCGAAGGCACGCCCAGCGGGTTCAGGCAGATGTCGACGATCGTTCCGTCCTCGAGGAACGGCATGTCCTCGTCGCGCACGATACGGGCCACGATACCCTTGTTACCGTGGCGTCCGGCCATCTTGTCGCCCACCTTCAGCTTACGCTTCTTGGCGATGTAGACCTTGGCCATCTGGATGACGCCCGTCTGCGGAAGCTCGTCGCCGTTGGTGATGTTGTACTTCTCGCGCTTGATGGCGGCGTCGGCCTTCTTCCACTCGATGGTGTAATTGTTGATGGTGGCCTCGATGAGCGCATCGGTGTGGGCGTCGCCCGTCCAGTTGCACGACCCGAGGTTCAGATACCCCATCACCACGCCGGTCTTCTCGTCCGTCGACTTGCGGGCGATCTCCTCCAGCATCTTCTGCGAGAATTTCGTCCCCGCGGGATAGAGTTCCACCCCGAAGTAGTCCGTAACGCCCGTGGAGGTCTTGCCCTGAAGCAGCGTCCACAGTTTGCCGACCAGACGCTTCGTAAGTTCCGCGATTTCGGCTGCGAACTTCTCGTCGAGCTTGTCCAGCTGGGCCTTCTCGGCGCTCTTGCTCTTTTTGCCCTCCTTATTGGCGCGGCTGTAAAGACGGGTGTCGATCACCACGCCGTGCAGCGACGGCTGGGCCTTCAAAGAGGCGTCCTTCACGTCGCCGGCCTTGTCGCCGAAGATCGCGCGGAGCAGCTTCTCCTCGGGCGACGGATCGCTCTCGCCCTTCGGGGTGATCTTGCCGATCAGGATGTCGCCCGGGTGGATGTTGGCGCCGACACGGACGATACCGTTGGCGTCGAGGTCCTTCGTGGCGTCCTCCGAGACGTTGGGAATGTCCGACGTAAGCTCCTCGACACCGCGCTTGGTGTCGCGGACCTCCATGATATATTCGTCGACGTGCACCGAGGTGAAGATGTCCTCACGCTGGATACGCTCCGAGATCACGATGGCGTCCTCGAAGTTGTAACCCTTCCAGGGCATGAACGCCACCTTGAGGTTGCGGCCCAGGGCCAGCTCGCCGTGCTGCGTCGAGTAGCCTTCGGTCAGAATCTGCCCCTTCGTCACCTTGTCGCCCGTCAGCACGATGGGCTTCAGCGTCACCGAGGTATTCTGGTTGGTGCGACGGTAGCGCGGCAGCGTGTAGGTCGTCACCTCCGGAGCGAACGACGCGAGGATCTCGTCCTCCGTACGCTCGTATTTGATCTGAATCTTCGTCGCATCGGCGAAAACCACCTCGCCGTCGCCCTCGGCAACGATCTGGATGCGGCTGTCGGAGATCATGTCCTTCTCGATACCCGTGCCGACGATCGGGGCTTCCGAAGTCACCAGAGGCACGGCCTGGCGCATCATGTTCGAACCCATCAGCGCACGGTTGGCGTCGTCGTGCTCCAGGAACGGGATAAGGCTCGCGGCGATCGAGGCAATCTGGTTCGGAGCCACGTCCATCAGGTCCACTTCGCTGGCCGTGACCACGGGGAAATCGGCGCCTTCACGCGCCTTGATGCGATCCGGCTCCAGGAAATTGCCCTCCCCGTCGATCGGGGTGTTCGCCTGTGCGGCGACCAGGTCTTCCTCCTCCTCGGCCGAATAGTAGTGGATGTGCGAATTGTCCATATCGACCTTGCCGTTCTCCACGCGGCGGTAAGGCGTCTCGATGAAGCCCATCGGGGAGATCTTCGCATAGACGCACAGCGACGAGATCAGACCGATGTTCGGGCCTTCCGGCGACTCGATCGGGCAAAGGCGTCCGTAGTGCGTGTAGTGCACGTCCCGCACCTCGAAACCGGCGCGGTCACGCGACAGACCGCCGGGACCGAGGGCCGACAGACGGCGTTTGTGCGTGATTTCGGCCAGCGGGTTGATCTGGTCCATGAACTGCGAGAGCTGCGAGGTTCCGAAGAAGGAGTTGATCACCGACGAAAGGGTCTTGGCGTTGATCAGGTCCACCGGCGTGAACACCTCGTTGTCACGCACGTTCATGCGCTCGCGGATCGTACGCGCCATGCGCACGAAACCGACCGAGAACTGATTCGACAGCTGCTCGCCCACCGTGCGGACGCGGCGGTTCGACAGGTGGTCGATGTCGTCGACGTCGGCCTTCGAGTTGATCAGCTGGATCAGGTATTTGATGATGGCGATAATGTCCTCTCGCGTCAGCGTGCGGATAGCCGGGTCGATATCCAGATCCAGCTTCTTGTTGATACGGTAACGGCCCACGTCGCCCAGGTCGTAACGCTTGTCCGAGAAGAACAGCTTCTCGATGACGTCGCGCGCCGTAGCCTCATCGGGCGGCTCCGAAGCGCGCAGCTGCCTGTAAATATAAACCACGGCCTCCTTTTCGGAGTTGCACGGGTCTTTTTGCAGCGTATTGTAGATGATCGAGAAGTCGATGCCCGAGAGGTTCTCCTTGTGCAGCAGAATCGTCTTGGCGCCGCTTTCGAGGATTTGGTCCACATGCTCCTCCTCGAGAACCGTCTCGCGGTCCACGATCACGTTGTTTCGTTCGATGGAAACCACCTCGCCCGTGTCCTCGTCCACGAAGTCCTCGACCCACGTCGAGAGCACCCTCGCGGCCAGCTTGCGGCCCACGGCCTTCTTGAGGTTGGCCTTGTTGACCTTCACCTCGTCCGCCAGGTCGAAGATTTCCAGGATCTGCTGGTCGGCCTCGTAGCCGATGGCGCGCAGCAGCGTCGTGACGGGCAGTTTCTTCTTACGGTCGATGTACGCATACATCACGTTGTTGATGTCCGTAGCGAACTCGATCCACGAACCCTTGAAAGGAATGATTCGCGCCGAGTAGAGCTTGGTGCCGTTCGTGTGCATGCTCTGTCCGAAGAACACGCCGGGCGAACGGTGCAGCTGGGATACGATGACACGCTCCGCACCGTTGATGACAAACGTACCGCGTTCGGTCATATAGGGGATCGTACCGAAGTACACGTCCTGAACGACAACGCCGAAATCTTCGTGTTCGTCGTCCGTGCAGTAGAGCTTCAGCTTGGCTTTCAGCGGAACGCTGTACGTCAAACCGCGCTCCATGCACTCCTCGATCGAGTAACGGGGCGGGTCGATATAGTAGTCGATAAACTCCAGAACGAAATTGTTCCGGGTATCCGTGATGGGGAAATTTTCCTGGAAGACCTTGTAAAGGCCCTCGTTCTTACGGTTTTCGGCCGTGGTGTCCATCTGGAAAAAGTCCCGGAATGATTTAAGCTGTACCTCCAGCAAATCCGGGTACGGAACCCGGTTCTTTACTGTCGAAAAGCTAATTCTTTGTTGTGTTTTTGCTGCGGACATCGTAAAATCCAAATTAGTTGAAGTGTAATGGGTTACGCTCCCCAAAATGTGCGGGTCATTATCCCGGCAATGCTCCCGTATGAAGGCCTTGCAGGCCCCGGGAGCATCCTATATTCCAAAAACCGGACACAGCTCCTGATCGGCACTTCCGGTCTTTAGACCAAGAAAAGGCATAGAGCTTACACACCGGTAAGCCCTATACCTGTTCGTCTTCTATTGACGCTTAAGCAGCAATGCTACTTGAGCTCAACTTCAGCACCTGCTTCCTCGAGCTGGCCTTTGATCTGCTCAGCCTCCTCCTTGGAAACACCCTCCTTAACGGCCTTGGGAGCACCGTCAACAAGTGCCTTAGCATCGCCCAGCGAAAGACCTGCGATGTCCTTCACTACCTTGATAACCTGGAGCTTGGCCTGACCTGCAGCCTTCAGGATAACGTCGAACGACGTCTTCTCGGCGGCAGCAGCCTCGCCTGCGCCTGCAGCGGGGGCTGCAACGGCAACAGCGGCAGCAGCCGGCTCAATGCCATACTCCTCCTTGAGGATCTGTGCGAGTTCGTTTACCTCGGTAACCTTCAGGTTTACCAGTTCTTCAGCAAGTTTCTTTACGTCTGCCATAGTTGTAAGCTTATTAATTTGTTTTTGATTCTTGTTTGTGAAATTAGTTGTTTCTCGATTCGAGCGTCTTCACGAGGCCCGCAATCTTTTGGCCTGCATTAGCCTGCAATGCAGAGATAACATTCTTGGCCGGGGACTGGAGCAGTGCGACGATGTCGGCGATAAGCTCTTCCTTCGACTTGATGTTACACAGAGCGTCCAGCTGATCGTCACCCACGTAAACGCATCCTTCGGCAAAAGCCGCCTTCAGGACGGGCTTCTCCGACTTCTTGCGGAACTCCTTGATCAAAACAGCGGGAGCTTTCGCAACGTTGGTGAACATAATCGAGGTAGGACCCTCCAATACTTTTACCAGATCAGCATCGGCCTTCTCCACCTTCTCAAGGGCTTTGCCCAGGAGGGTGTTCTTAACGACCACCAGCTTCACGTCGCTCTCGAAGCACTTGCGGCGCAGGGCAGCGGTCTGCTCTGCGTTCAGCGACTCGATGTCGGCGATATAGAAGTGAGGATAAGCCTGGAGCTGCTCGGCAAGGCTGTCAATTACAACCAGTTTTTCTTCCTTAGTCATCTCTTCTCTCCTCCTTCTTATTTGGTTTCTACTGATTTGGAATCAATCTGCACGCCGGGGCTCATGGTGGTCGAGAGATAAATACTCTTCACGTAAGAACCTTTGGCAGCAGCCGGTTTCAGCTTGAGAATCATATTCAGCACCTCTTTCGCGTTGTCCACGATCTGATCTGCCGAGAACGAAACCTTGCCTACCGTCGTGTGGATGATACCGAATTTGTCGACCTTGAAGTCGATCTTACCGGCTTTCACCTCCTGGACGGCCTTGCCGACTTCCATCGTAACCGTACCGGTCTTGGGGTTCGGCATCAGTCCGCGGGGACCCAGAATACGGCCCAGCGCACCGACTTTACCCATCACATTGGGAGTACAGATGATCACGTCAACGTCGGTCCAGCCGGCCTTGATCTTGTCAACATACTCGTCCAGACCTACATAGTCCGCGCCTGCAGCCTGTGCCTCGGCCTCCTTTTCGGGAGTACACAGCACCAGCACGCGCACCGTCTTACCGGTTCCGTGGGGAAGCGTCACCACGCCGCGGACCATCTGGTTCGCCTTGCGGGGATCGACTCCCAGACGCACGTCGATATCCACCGAAGCGTCGAATTTCGTGAACGTAATTTCCTTCAGAAGAGCGGCAGCCTCCGAGAGCTTGTAAGCCTTACCGGCTTCCACCTTAGCGTAGGCGATCTTTTGATTTTTTGTCAACTTACTCATCTTCTTCGCAATTACATATTAGGAAATTCTCCGACGACACTGATACCCATACTGCGGGCAGTACCGGCAACCATGCGCATAGCGGATTCCAGCGTGAAGCAGTTCATATCGGGCATTTTGTCCTGCGCGATTTCGCGGATCTGATCCCACGTCACCTGACCGACCTTGTCGCGGTTGGGCTGCGCGGAACCTTTCTGCACTTTAGCTGCTTCCTTGAGCTGGATAGCTACGGGCGGCTGTTTTACAACAAAGTCGAACGACTTATCGCTGTAAACCGTGATGATGACCGGAAGAACCTTTCCCGCCTTGTCCTGCGTACGAGCATTGAATTGCTTGCAGAAGTCCATGATATTGACTCCCTTAGAACCCAATGCGGGACCAACCGGGGGCGAAGGATTGGCGGCACCACCTTTGATCTGCAATTTAATAAATGCAGCAACCTCTTTTGCCATAGTTTTCCTTGGTTAATTATTCTTTTTCTACTTGGGTGAAACTCAACTCCATAGGAGTTTTGCGCCCGAATATCTTCACCGATACCGTGAGTTTCTTGCGCTCGTTGTCGACTGCCTCGATAGTACCTTGGAAGCTCGAGAAAGGACCGTCCGTAACCTTGACGGTCTCGCCGACAAAGAAGGGTATTTCGTTCTCCTCCTCCTGTGCGTTCAGTTCGTCGACGCGGCCGAGAATACGCGCTACCTCCTGCGGACGCAGGGGCGTGGCGTTCATCTTGCGGCTGTCCTCTTTGGTGTCGCCGAGGAAACCCAGCACGTTGGGGGTATTGCGAATTATAATCGGAATCTGCCCTACGAACGCAGCCTCCACCAGCACGTAGCCCGGATAAGAGACCTTCTCCTTGGAGACCTTCTTTCCGTTGCGGATGGTATAGACTTTTTCGGTAGGGATCAGCACCTGGGAAATGTAGTCCTCAAGGTGGTTGTGGCGGATTTCAGCCTCGATATACTCTTTGACCTTCCCCTCCTTGCCACCGATTGCGCGGACGACATACCACTGTTTCTTAATCTCGCTCATCGTTCAGCAAACAATTAACGGCCAAGACCGCCCAGGGTCTTGTAAATGCCTGCCATCACGTTCTCGAACGTCACGTCCATCGCCAGAACGACCACGGCGAAGATGACCGAAGCCACCATCACGACGATCGTAGAACTCTGGAGCTGCGGAAACGTAGGCCACGTTACCTTGTTTACAAGCTCGTTGTAAGATTCTTTAACGTATTTGAACATATCTTCGTCTTTTACTCTTGGCAGGAGCAGAGAGATTCGAACTCCCATCAACGGTTTTGGAGACCGCTATTCTACCCTTGAACTATGCTCCTAGGTGACAGAAAGAGTACAGTAACCCGTACTGCTTTCTGTCTATTATTTCGTCGCCCGAAAACCGCAGGCGACAGTAGTCGGCGTCGCTCGGCCATTCGCAAGCAACCTTCCGATGGCTCTCGCGCCTGAACTACTTCACGATCTTCAGAATCTGACCTGCACCTACCGTACGGCCACCCTCGCGGATTGCGAAACGCAGACCTTCGTTGATAGCTACGGGGTAGATCAGCTTCACGGTGATGGTCACGTGGTCGCCCGGCATAACCATGTCGACGCCTGCGGGCAGGTGAACCTCACCCGTTACGTCCATCGTACGCAGGTAGAACTGGGGACGATAGTTGTTGTGGAACGGCGTGTGACGGCCACCCTCCTCTTTCTTCAGGATGTAGACCTCAGCCTCGAACTCGGTGTGCGGAGTGATCGAACCCGGCTTGGCGACTACCATACCGCGCTTAACCTCCTTCTTGTCGATACCGCGGAGTAGCAGACCTACGTTGTCGCCGGCCTCGCCCTCGTCGAGCAGCTTGCGGAACATCTCGACGCCCGTGCAGGTCGACGTGAGGGTCTTCTCCTCAAGACCTACGATCTCGACGGGATCACCTACGTGGATGACACCGGTTTCGATACGGCCCGTTACGACGGTACCGCGGCCAGTGATCGAGAACACGTCCTCGACAGGCATCAGGAACGGCTTCTCGTTCTCACGCGGAGGAACGGGGATATATTCGTCAACGGCAGCCATCAGCTCCATGATCTTCTCCTCCCACTTCGGCTCGCCGTTCAGGCCGCCGAGTGCGGAACCGCGGATGATGGGAGCGTTGTCGCCATCGTACTCATACTTGGAAAGCAGGTCGCGAACCTCCATCTCGACCAGGTCGAGCATTTCGGGATCGTCCACCATGTCGCATTTGTTCAGGAAAACGACGATGCGCGGTACGTTCACCTGACGGGCGAGCAGCACGTGCTCGTTGGTCTGGGGCATCGGACCGT
>ERZ827520.761-NODE-761-length-46539-cov-4.365653_pt1 | contig 46539 bp, 41 predicted proteins | sample MGYA00519581_ERZ827520 | MGnify/ENA primary metagenome ERZ827520 (study PRJEB31778, sample SAMEA3449339) | human gut metagenome | biome: human gut; feature: human-associated habitat; material: faeces | place: United Kingdom | collected 2010/2012 ...
CTGCTCTTCACAGACAACTAGCCCTTTCTGCTGCTTGAACAAATTTTATTTCAATCTTTTGTCTAACTTTTTGGGGTCACTTCAATTTTTTCCTCGGCGTTTTTTTACATTTTATCACTGGCGCTGACACTACCGCCTACCACGGCTGGCAGTTCGTCTTTTGGAAGATTTTTGTTTGCTTTCAATGTCCTTGTATCAAAGGCTTCACTGGAAGATAGGTTGAGCTTGTTTCCGCTTCTGTTGATACTGATACCAGAGGAAGCAAAGTCAAAGTATTTCAAAACATTATTGTTGTCTGTAAGGGACAGCTCATACTTCCCGTTGTTCATGTTGTACTTTAGCTCATAGTCCTTTGCCTTGCTTTCTGATGAAGCGGTAAAGGTCGGTATCTTGTCATAGTTTTCTATGTTGGCTCTTATCTCATAGTAGATTTCTTTTGCCCTTGCACTATCTCTTAATAGGGTATCTACGATTTTCTTTTCCCAAGAAGTGCCGTATTGTCCGCCAGTAATGACCCATACCATAGACTGTGTGGCAATGACGTTTTCAAGCCATGTACCAGCGTACTGTGAACCTGCACTGTCGTTATATCCGAACATCAACGCACGTCCTAACAGCTTCTTGTTGAATGGTTCGGGGAAGCTGTTGTCAAACTGATAGGTAAGCTGTGGGTGTTTTTCCAGCACGACGCTTCCTGTGGTGCTTGCTCGTTCCTTTGCCATGACGGGCGAAGCAGGAAGTGAAGTGCAGATAGTCGCAAGTGCGAGTACACCGGTCAAAAGACGCTTGATAATCTTTTTCATGGTCTTTGTTCTCCTTTCGTTTGGGTAATAAAATAGCCGTCCATTTCTGAACGGCTGGAAATAGAAAAGGAACGTCATTTTAGGCGTTCCATAGTCTATGTGTTATTCAATTTTTCATTGTTTCAATACTGATGCGCTATGTCATATCTCCGCATATCTGGGATTATCTCACATATCAAAGCTCAATCCGCAGTAGTAAATTAGTAGTATTTTAATCACTGTAAATCCTCAAATATGCTGTAAAATAAAGACTTTCGATAGATAATTTAATTTAATTAGTTATTTTGGTAAAATATGTTGTTTTTGATCAAACTGTAGTCGTCTTCTAAAGTATGCCTTCTTTGATGCCTCTGGTAAGAGTGACTTTTCCATTCTCCAGGTCTCGCGTAAGAGCGTTTTCGGCTCTGAGTATATAATCCTTATAGTCAATTGGCGCGCGACGAATAATTTCTTTTGCGTAGCTCTCCTTCATTCCGATCCCCGCCAAGTCCTCTATCTTTTCGTAGTCTCTTATAACATAACAGGCCGGCATTAATATACTCCTGTAATGTACTTTGGCGGGGCTGATTTTCAGATAGCTTATAAAAGAATATATGATATTGCGTTGCTCGAATTGGCTCCGCAGATTAAAGTTGGATTTTATTTTCGAAAACCACCGCAATTCCACGCCTACAGCGCCGCTATTACAAATAGGCCGATTGGACAAATATCCCATAGCCCGGCGTAGACATGTACCAGCAGCCGGGGCCGGTTGGCTCCCAGCTTACTTCCAAGGTTATCTCATGCCAGCCGTCCGGCATGAGAGCAATGTAGCAGCTCCCCCGCGTGGATACCATGCCCATTCAGCAAAAGTCGGGGGTGCGGGTCGCTGTCAGCTGGATCGGGAAGCTGCAGCTGTGCTATCCTCTCTTTGTCCCATTTCATGAGCCGTGCTCCTTTCTAAACAACCACTCTTCATAAGCTGTATTTTCCAGCAATAATCCCTTTTAAACGGGGAAATATATTGCTAAACTTGAAATATAATTCTATAATGAAATTATCATATAGACCTAGATAGGAGGTGTCTACATGAATCAGGAGCCGGTCAGGGTTTCCAATTTTCAGGAAGTCTACGAAAAATGCCGGAAGGCGGGCAGACCGCTTTGTATCAGTGCGGAAAAAGGCGGCGACGGTCTATTTTTAATGGATTTTGATGAAGCGTATCGAAGAGAACAGAGCATGAAAAAACTGCAAGCGGATTTATTGATCGGTGAAAGTGAGATTAAAGCCGGGCAATATTATACGATTGAGGATGTGGATACCATGCTGCAGGCATCCATAGATGAGGTTGCGAATGGAAAAGGGACAGCAGTATAAGGTTTATATCCCTCCGCACGCTTTTAAAATGCTCGATAGGCAAGTCCGCTTTGTGGCAGAGATCAGCGCCTCCGCCGCGGCAAAGCTGCGAAAAAACGTTATCAGCGAAATTCGCACACTGAGAAAGATGCCGGAACGATAGCCCTTGATAGACGATCCCAATGTCACGGCGCAGCCTTATAGGGTGCTGTATGTTCCTAAATGGATCTTAGTGATCTATCACATTATCAATGATGAAGTGTGGGTGGACTACATAGTGGATGCGCGGCAAGATTATAGCTGGCTGATTACAAAATAAAAGCAACAGTCCCGGAATTCAAAACGAATCCGGGGCTGTTTTCAGGTTAGACAGCATTCCGAGAATAAACGCTATCCTAATCGGATTCAGGAAAGAAGTGTTCCAAAACATCAATGCAATCCTTAGAAGTAAAGCCCCACAGGACATGGCTTAATGCCTCAATCGCTTCTTCCCGAAAACGGTAATATGTCCGATAGGAGATAAATTTCAGATGCGGCCGCAGCGTTTCGATGATGTCCATCGTACTTATCGGCTCTTGGGGAGACAGGTAGGTATAATATAAGATCCAATAATACGTTTCCCCATTTTTATGCTTCTCTCGCAGCAGTTCCACCGATGATTCCACCAGTTTAAGCATCTTATTACTGCGCTCGATCGATTTGGCATGGTGCTCGATAACCGTTCCACCCAATTCAGCGCCAGCTAAATAAATCGAATCTAAAAATTCGTCAATGGATGAATTGTACTCGATCTCGAAACTTTTACGAACCTGTTGAACAAATAGCTCCAAGCTCCAACGGACATCCCGGAAATTCTTCAGCAGCTTCCAAGTGTTATGAAAAGGCGGATTATCCTTTATGCTTTCTTCGTATTTTTGCGCCATATAGGAATTTTTTATTTTATGATCCTCCTAACCTTTTGTACAAAAAAGCTCCCCATTTTTCAATGGGGAGCCTTCTTGCCTGCATAGTAGCACGACGCTTCAATGGAAAATCTGCTACTATGCACTGGTTTCCGTAGGGATATCCAATTGCAGTAGATGCAGATTCCGTCATATAAAATTGTGGTGTATGCACAAATACAACTGAGAAATGACGGGGTATATTATCGTATATTGCATGAAGTGTCTAGCTGCGAACCAGTAGGTCGGGGGTTCGAGTCCCTCCAAGCGCGCCAAAACCTTGAATTCATGCGGCTTCCGGGGCGGGAGGCCGCATGAATTTTCTGTCAAGAAAGGGAGTTTTGGATTGCTCCAAACGGCCCCATTACTTTATTTTGACAGGGGTTTTCATTTTATCTCTGGTGGCCTGCATGCTGAGTTTGTCAAGAAACTTGTCAACATGCGAAAACTTATGCTTCTTGTGCATGTGGCGCAAGAAGCGCTTCCCGGACCTTCTGCAGCAGCAGAGGGACCTTTTTTATGTGCTGCACGAGTCTTCCATGTCGCCGGAACCGTCCTCTCCCCCCTTTCTGTCCGTAATACGCCTCTTCCAGCTTCTTCACCAGCGCCTTATGCTCCAGCTCCCGGCTGTGCGTATAGTGCATCACCATTTCAATGGAGTTGCCGGTAAAGGTCTGTACGGTTTTTACATTCCCGCAGCTGAGCCTGTAGAGAAGCGTTGTGGCCGAATGTCTCAGCTCGTGAAACTTCAGATAGGGTAATCCGAGAACGCTCCGGCGCTGCCATTTGCGGAACTACTTTTCCATCAGGTTCGGTTCCACCGGAGAACCGTTGTCCAGGCAGAAGACCAGTCCATAATCCTGGCAATCCGCCCCATAAAAGGCTTGCTTTTTGCGATCTGCTGAACGCGATAACGCAGTTCCTTCAAAATCGGCTCTGTCAGGCAGATTCCCCACACGAACACGAGGAGCGCCGGCGTTTTTCCGTTGGTGCGCGCCGGACGGGAGTGAGTGACTGACATATAAGCTGGCGGATGCGGGCGGTTATGGGGATTTCTTCATTCGCGGGGTGCGTCCGATGCTCAGCGGGATAACCGGCAGCGAACTGGACGATACCCTCAAGGCGATGATTGAGCGTGAACGCGCCCGCACGCAGTTACCGGTAGTGGCGCTTTTTGACGCCACCGATCTGGAAAAGGACGGTCAGGCGCCGGGGACTTTCCGCTACTGCTTCCAGCTGATGCCGCTTGACGATACAGTGACCGACGCGGCGCTCCAACGGGCGCAGGATGCGCTGGCCGCGGGGGTGCAGATTTCGCCGGTAGGTGGACCGCCGGACCGCGCGCAGGCGTCGCATAGCTTCCTGCGCTTGACGGGAGAAACGCTTTGCTATTCAACCATGACGGTAGGGCCCGGCAAACAGGAGGCGACGGTACGGGTGTACAACCTATCAGATACCGCTTGCCCGGGAGCGCTGCATTGGCTGACGCCGCCGGTATCCGCTACCCGTGTGACGCTGGATGGTAAGCCGGTCGAGAACCTTGTCCCTAAGGGCGGGAGAGTGCCGATTCACCTTGGTCCATGGGAAATTGGCACGTATACGCTGCACTTTGCTTAATCGCTTTCTAGAAAGCAGCCCTGCCCTCCGGCTTTTTAACATACTCCCCGTCAAGAAGGGATGGAAAATACAAAGTTTTGTGTGGGCGGCAACGCAAGTTGCCGCCCATCCCTTTATGACTATGGCTTGTCGGTACTTCTCCTGTGGGGTTATGATTCCCGGATTATCCTGTCCCCGTGGGTGTTGTAATAGCCAATACTGAAAGCCCCTTCACTAGGATAGATCGTATGAATATCCGGATTAGACTTAACAGCCTGATTAAAGGTTTTAAAGATAAGAGGACGTCCACTGGTACTAAAAAAGTGCTCCCAACGACCTGCAACAAACCTGTATTGCCACCTCTGCCAAAAAAGAAAATGGAGATGTAGATACCATAAATGGCAATTGGGGAAGCTGTGTATCTTATCAAACCTTATCCTTCGAATAGTTATCAAATGAATTCGTATGTTCATCCGGATTACGAAAAAGCGAATTCTTGAGTTGTTTTTTCTCGGTTAAAGACGAAGACAACGTATTGCAAATTTCACTTTTACAATACGTTGTCTTCTTTTTGGATCAATCAGGAGAGCCATCATACACTGTGCTGTCTAAACGCCAGCCATCCGCCGTTTTTTCGCAGGAAGAACGGCCGTCTTAGAAGCTTCATCGTCCCCAACGCAGCATACGATCTCTATGGAAATGGTATTTTTCTTCTGTTTGTAAACATAATGTATCCGGTGCGAATTCAACAGGCTCTGTACCCGCAGAACCGTCCGCATTCCCTTCGTAATCAGGAAACTTTTGATTCTTTTTCTTAAAAAAGCGGCCATCATATTCGCGTTCCGCGCATGTGGTTGTAGGTGGCGCAAAAGGCAACGGGGCTTTCAGATTTTTTGCGTATAATGGGGCAAGCTATGGAAAGAATAGGTACGAAAGCCAACTGGACAGAAAGCATAGAAAGGATGAGCTCCATGAACGAGAAAAAGCCGTGCGGGGAACGGTCGGACGATACCGAGCTGCTCAAGGGGATTTACCAGGACGCTAAAATGGGGGAGGAAACCCTGAAGACCCTGCTGAAAACCATCGACAGCGGGCAGATCAAAAGCGACCTGCAGGCGCAGGCGGCGGGCTATGCCGAATTCTATGGCAAAGCGCAGAAGGAGCTGGCCAAACTCCACGCCGATCCGGAGGAGGTCGGCCCGCTGACGAAGGCGTCCTCCTACCTGGGGGTAAAAATGAACGCCATGCTCGACAGTAGTCCTTCCCATGTGGCGGAAATGACCATCCAGGGGAGCACCATGGGGATCGTCAGCACCACCGAAAGCCTGAACAAGCATCCCGACGCGGGGCGGGAAGCCAAGCGGCTGGCGAACGACGTGCTGGCCTTTGAGCAGGAAAATATCGAGCGAATGAAAGCCTATCTGTGAATATCTGTGCAAAAGGAAACCGCCTGCAGGGCCTTATACATCCCTGCAGGCGGTTATGCTATATATCCTGTTTTACAGCTGCGGGAGGGAGACCCAGGTATCCGGGGTTTCCATCGCTTTCGCGCCGTATTCCAGAATGGTCATGATCTGCAGCGTTTCCTCGGCGGGTACGCGTGGAACGCCGTCCCGGAAAAAGTCGGTGAGAACATCCAGAAAATTTCGGTAAAAATCCGAATGGACGGTAACCTCGACCGGTCCCTTATCCGTGTAGTTGGCGCCGATGGAAAAGTCCCAGGTGACCGACTGGCTCATCACTGCGCTCCGTCCGTCCCGGAAACGAAGAACAAAGGAGGGAGCGGTGGGGGTGCCGACAAACTGTATCTTCTCAATGTGTGGCCCCATCAGGCAGACGATCGGCTCCAGCGAATGGATGCCGTAATTGCTGAATACACCGGGGGCGCGGCTGCACAGATGGCTGAGCCCTTCCTTTTCCAGCGCCATGTATTCCGTCGCGTACCGCAGGGCGGAGGTGGAAAAGAAGGGGGTGTGATGCCGGTTCGCGTGGTCGATGATCCGCTGGGCCGTAGCCCGCCCGACGGCGAAGGTTTTATCCACATAGGTGGGCTTGCCGCTGGCGAGGGGCAGGGCGCAGAGCTCTTCGTGCATCTCTGGGTTGTCCGGGGACATGACAATCAGCCCGTCGCATTCCTCGATCACGTCTTCCATCCGCTCCCGCAGAGGGAATCCGCCGGCCTCGCAGCACAGGCGGTTGGGCTTCCCATCCGGTTTGTCGATTTTAGCCCAGGCGCAGGCGACCTGGATATCGCCGTGGGAGACCTCCTTGAGCCATTTGGGGTAATACTCTGCGTGGTATTGGTCCAGATAATAGTCAATCAGACCGATTTTCATCATGGCGTTTTCCTCCTTGTCCGGTCCTTACAGCCGGATTTCCTGGTGGGCTTCCGAAGAATCGTAGATCGCTTGCATGATCTGCGAGGAAAGGATAGCGCAGTCGATATTCGCCGCCGTCTTTTCCCCGGTGCGGATGCAGTCGAGGAAGCTGCGGATTTCCGCCTCGTAATGATTCTCCATCGTGAAGGTATACTGCTCAGTGACAAGGGAACCGTTCTTCGCGGTGTACAGCTTAAAATCCTTGCCGTACTGCAGGCGGACGCCGGCCTTATCTCCCATGAAATCCACGAACATTTCCTCTTCCCCGATATTCTGCGCCCACGCGCCGTGCAGGGTGATAACCGGTCCGGTTTCCTGAGCGGCCCGGCGGGTGCGGATCAGCGCGGTGACCGAATCGTCCACGTCATAGGTGCCGTCCAGCTTGGGCGGGCCCGCCCACATGGAGGTGTAGGTATAGCCGGGAATATCCCGGCCCAGGCGGCAGAACGCTTCGCCGGTGACCGAAACGGGGGAAGGATCGCCGCAGCAGTACATGACCAGATCAAGGAAATGCACACCCCAGTCGATCAGCGCGCCGCCTCCCGCAACCGCCTTGGTGGTGAAATCGCCGCCGAGGCCGGGGATGGAGCGGTGGGAGCGGAAGGATATGTAGACGTGGAACACATCGCCCAGCTCGCCGGCGTCGATCAGAGACTTGATCTTGTTTACCGCGGTGTTGAAGCGGTTGCAGACGCCGATATTGAGGACGCGGCCGGTTTCGTGCGCGGCCTTCTGCATTTCGAGGGCTTCGGGGCAGGTGCGCGCCGCGGGCTTTTCGCACAGCACGTCCTTGCCGGCGCGCAGGAAGTCGATTGCAATTTTGGCGTGCATGTGGTTTGGCGTGCAGATGGAAACCGCGTCCACGTCCTCTTTGTCCAGCAGGGTGGTGTAGTCGGTGACCGCTTCGCCGCCAAAGGCCTCCGCCGCGGCCTTGGCCCGTTCGGGAAGGATATCGCAGAAATAGGTGATCTGGGCGTCCGGCATCTTCTGATACGCGGGAATGTGGGCCGAGTTGGCAATGGTGCCGCAGCCAATGACGGCAATGCGTGTTTTTTCCATGGAGAGCGCTCCTTTCCGGTTTTGGGTGATGTTATCGTTCGATGCGGGCTTTCAGGAAGTCCGCGGCCAGCCGGATATCGGCCAGCGGATTGGCGCCGACCTCCCGTTCGATGGTCAGGAAGCCGTGATAGCCGATTTCGTCCAGCGCGGCGAGATAGGCGTCAAAGTCCACCGAGCCCTGCCCGAGCGGGACCTCCTGGAAATATTCCTCCAGCCGCAGATCGCCGATCCCGCCGTCGGCGAAGAAGCCGTATACCTCGACCGGATCGGATTTTTTCAGCATCCGGCCGTCCTTCGCGTGGGTGTGGACGATGTACTTTTTCAGCCGGTGGACCGCGGCGACCGGGTCGTCGCCGGTGACCATCACCAGGTTGGCGGGGTCAAGGTTGACCGCCACCCCGTCGGACGACAGGCTGTCCAGAAATCCGCCCAGACGTTCGGCGGGTTCGGGACCGGTTTCCACGGCGAAACGGACGCCGGCGCGGCAGGCGTACTCCGCCAGCTGGTTGCAGGCCTCCTGCATGATCTGGTACCGTTCGGCGTTCGGATCCGCCGGAATCACCCCGATGTGGGTGGTGACCACTGGCGCGCCGAGCTGTACGGCTAGGTCCACAATTCGTTTGGAGCGTTCGATTTTCGCCGGGTTTTCCTCCCGCCGCTCAAACCCGTGACCGCCAAGGTCGCCGCACAGAGCGGAAACCACCAGGCCGTTTTCCTCAAGGATACGGCGTTTCTCCGCGATGGCGGCGGGAGTCATGTTTTCCGGGGCCATTTCCCCCTCCACGGCATACATCTGCACACCGTCGGCCCCCAGCTTCGCGCAGGCTGTCATGCTTTCCGCAAACGGAAGGCGCAGGCAGTCGGCAATCACGCCGATCTTCCATTTTTTCATAAAAATCCCCATTCCTTATTCCTTGTTGAATTTGAGACGGTTTCGGCCAAGGGTCGAAATTGTCGCGGCGCTTTTTGCGGCAAAGGATCAAATTCCGGCGTGAAAAGGCTGAAAAATCGTATTTTTCAAACGAAAGCCTCCTCTCTTTATAAAGAACCTTGTTTAAGCTCATTATAAAAGAGAGGAGGCGATTCGGCTTTATCCGTTTTTTTAATGCTGTTTTGCAGAAGATGAGAAAATTCGATCGGCGGCGGAGCCGAGGCTATCGCCTGTTTTTTTCGCTTTGGCGGGCGGAGAGGTACCGGCTGGGAGAAACGCCGTAATAGCGGGAAAAGGCGCGGGAAAAGGTATGGATGGACTGGTATCCCAGCTGCTCGGCGGTTTCGGTCACGCTGACGCCGTTTTCCAGCAGGGAAACCGCCCGGCCGAACAGCCGCATCTGGAAATACTCCGAGATCGACATTCCCATCCGCCTGGAAAACAGCTGGGACAGATAGGCGTAGCTGTAGCCGAAGTCGTCGCCGATCCGGGACAGATGCTCCAGCCGCAGACCGGGAGAATCCAAGCGGCGGATGATCGCATACAGGGTATCCTCCGCCGAGCGGGGCGGGATGACGGGAGAATACCGCCGGTCTTCCTCCCGCCCCAGGAAACGCCGGTAGGATTTTACCACGAGCTCGGTCAGATAGGCGGCGATCATGGGCAAACGGTATCCCGAATCCTGTTCCAGCTCGCTGAAGATGGAGAAAAAGAGGGCGGCGAGCTCGCCGCAGTCGGCGGTTATCCGTGTAGTGGCCGCGTCGAAAGCCTGCCGTACGGCGGTATACGATTGGTCCAGAAAGTCGAAGCCCACATACAGGTATCGTACGGGGTCGGCGTCGTCCGATTCGATGAAGTGGATATCCCCCGGACGGTTGAGTACGAGGTCGCCCGCCTGGACGGAAATCTCCGTTCCGCTGATACGGAACACCGAGTCTCCCGACAGAATCAGGGAAAGTTCATAGCAGTCCTGCTCGTGCTCCTCCACCGTGTGCCGGAGGCCACAGGAAAGATCCCCGATCTGGTGGAGAGAAAAGCTGCCGCAGAGCAGGGGGGAGGCGCAGAACTGGTTATCGTAATGAAAGCGCGCCTGTTCCATTGGTGCATCGCCTCCTTGGCGTCCGGCGGGGCGAAAAGGGACGCCCACGCGGATCCTGTACCGGGCCGGCGCTTCCCGGCGGCCATTCTTCCGTTATTCCTTCTGTCCTTTCGACGGCTTGTTTACATGGACGATGATCGGCTGGGTGTAGCGGCGGTAAGGGCCGTAGGGAGAGCTGTTTTTATCGCACCGAAGGGCAGTAGACTGCTCGTACCACAGGAGGATGGCGCCATCGCCCGGCTCTTCCGCATACAGGCAATTCCCCTCCGCACGGAGCCCGCCGCTCAGCACGGTGATCTGCGGGGAGACGAGGACGTCCGCCTGCGAGTAGGTGGTCATTACCGCCCGCAGCGGGCGGCTTTCCCCGACGCGGAGGTGAAGCTCCCCGCCGCCGGACCGGTCAAAGGACAGTTCCTTCATCCAGCCGCAGAAGGTGTGAACCTGATTGGTAAACAGCCCCGTCACGCCGGACAGGAAATACTCCCGGAAATCCATCCCGTTGTCAATGTAATACGTCCAGGAGGAAATGCCCCGGCACCACAGGTTATAAATAATATGGGAGAGGTTGGCGGAATGGTCATAGCGGGGGCTGAACTGGGTGGTGTGCAGCTGCAGGTTGGTCAGGATTTCGGAGAGGGAGAGGCGGCAGTCATGCCCGTACAGACCGCGGGTAAAAACCGAGGCGCGGGGAATTTTCCGCCGGATGTGCTGTATCTGCGCGGTGCCGCCCACCACGTAGGAAACCCGATCCTCCATCCCGGCCTCTCGCGTCAGCTTTTCCAGCTGGTCGATGATCCGCTCCTCATCCTCGTAAACCACCAGAAACAGACGAAGGGACCGCGGGGCGAAAAAGCGGTAGAAGTCCTCCAGCAGGGCGGGATGGGTATCCAGGCATTCCAAATGCGGATTTTGATTATACCGGATTTTCCGAAGCTCCTCCCATGTATAATCCTCCACATTTCCCAATTTGTCAAGGGAGTGCCGTTCGATTTCCCGTTCCGGAAAGGCGATCAGCCGCCGATCCTTGGTAAAGAAAATATCCAGAATCGCAAATTCCGCGCCGCTGTCCTCGTACGCCGCGGCGGCCGCCTCCAGAGAATCCCAGGGATAGACCTGTTCATAGCCGTAGGAGATGACCCGCGGTGTGTGGAGCATTGTGCGGCCCCCATATTTTTCCACCGCCCCGGCCAGGCGTTCCGGATGATCCACCAGCAGTCCGGACGCGCCGCTGGTCAGCATACGGTGGTACCGGATATCCAGATTCTCTTCCCCATGGAACTGCTGAAGCCAGACGGTGGTCTGCCGCAGCTGCAGCGCGGAGACGATGGAGCGGGGAGTATCCTCCGGCAGCATCAGGATGCGGATGTGGTTTTCGTTGCACAGCGCGTGCAGCTCGTCCGGAGAGGGAAGCTCATCCGTGAATTCCAGAATACCCCGCAGGCTGTAATACTGCTTATGGACATGCCGGAGCAGGTCGGGCTTGGTGGACATCACGAAAACATCCTGAAAATTTTTCTCGTTCAGGTATCCCATCAGGGCGTCCACGGTTTCCTTATCCGAAACCGTGAATACCGGAAGAAGCTTCTGATAAATCTTTACAAACAGGCTGGAAAGCGTACCGAGAGGGGTTCCGGTCACACTGTACACGGTCAGGTTTTCATGGAGCGCCAGCTGAACGCCTGTGGGATGCGAATCCCCCTGACAGAGACGGTTCAGCTCACTCTGGCTGCGGGGCCGGGCAATCACCGCCGGCGGCAGGAGGAAGGGGGACTCCGGCGGGGCGAATTCCAGCAGGTCGTTTTTGGAGGAGGACTCCGTCAGCATGGAGATGTCGGTATCGGTGAATTCCACATCGTCCAGAAACAGTCGCCCGATGGACGGCTTTTCCGTGTTGTTGATGCTGCGGAAAAAGAAATGCAGCCCCACGCCGGTGGTCAGCGATATCGTGTGGGTCTCGTCCTTGGGCACGAATTCGTCGAGCGGCAGACAGATGACCGCGCCGATGTTGCCGATGTCCACCGTTTTGGTGAACGTCTGCCACTGACTGTCCGTCAGGACAATCTCTACTGTGACAAGGCTGGTGGCCTTCGCCCAGAAGGAAAGGTATTTCATCCCCTGGATGGAAAAATCCGGCCGGCGGCGCGCATAGCAGTCCACCCGCCAGTAGGAGGTAACGTTGAATTCCATTGCCAGAGAACGGGTGCCGCTGTGCCGGGGATAGGGTACCAGCTCAATGGTTTGCATGGAGCCATACACCCGGTCGGCCTCCCATTCCAGGCTGTCCCCCTCGAAATTGTCGAACACCCGGCGGAGAGGCTTTTGCCGGGTGACCTGCCGATCCTTCTGCTGGAAGCTGCCGGGGGAACGGCCGATCTGCCGGGTAAAGGCGCGGGAGAAGGAATGCACCGCCGCGTAGCCCAGCATATTGGAGACCTCGGTGATGCTCATATCGTCCTTGAGCAGCTCGATGGCCTTTTCAAACCGTTTGGTCAGGAAATAATCCCGCAGGGAGGTTCCGGTCGCTTCGGAAAAGGTGTGGGACAGGTAGGAATAGTTGTAGCCAAGCGCCTCGCTGATTTTGGAGACGTTCTTGAGATACAGGATGTTGGCGTCGATGTAGCGGATCACCTCGTCCACAACGCTTTCCCGGCCGCCGGCGGCGTGCGGCGCGGGCGCGGCTTCCCCCGCCCGGACGCAGCTGCGGTAAAAATAGATGAGAAGCAGCCGGAGCAGGAGCTCCAGCATGGACTCGTGAAACACGTCCCCTGCGCGCAGTTCACCCGTCAGCGCGTTCCAGGCGCTGTAGGTATCGGCGCCGGTTTCCACGGGGGAGAGAAGGTAAAGGGGCAGGTTTTCCCGGATAATCGCATCGTCCCCGATGGGGCGTCCGGATTCCTGGAAGGCGAACCGCACCTGAGAAAAGGACAGTCCGTTTTCAGCGTTCGGAACCAGCTCCACTCCGCTGTCTGAGAGGGCGAGAAAGGAGACGCCGCTTTTCAGCGGCTTCCGCTCGCCGGGAGCCCGCAGCTCCCCGCCGCCGGTGGCCACATAGAAAAGATCGTAGCTCTGCACCCGGTCGGCGGGAGGACGGTACGGTTTCCGGAGACGGCCGCTCCAAAGGCTGTGCAGGTGGAAAGCGGCGCCGACAGCCATGGGAGGGTGGAATTCTTTGGAAAAGATGAACGGATTTCTGTCTTTGGCAGGCAAATTCAGCCCCTCCTTTTTCGTGCTTTCAGCGGATTTCCACCTTCATGGCCGCCTTTGTGGCCGCCTTTGTGGCCTCGTCTTAGGCTGACGGCTCTTCGCGCGCCGGGTCAGGCCAGTCCCTTTAGCTGCAGAGTGACCACGCCGTTTGAGGTGATCTGGACGGTCAGGGCGCCGCTTGCTTCCTCCCAGGCGGTCTTGGCAACGGCGCTGTTGTTGCCCGCGACGGTGAGCTCCGGCCGGGCGGACAACCCTTCCAGCGTGATGGTGGTTGTGCGCAGGTCCTCCGGGCTGGTATCCCGGTTCCCTTCCAGATAATCGTCGATGAACATATCCCAGCGAATCTTTTTGTTCAGGAAATCCCGCGCGTCGTACCGGTAGTTGTAAAGCTCGATCTTCAGGGCGCCGCCGTCCTCATACAGCAGGGAATAGCTGTGTTCCGGCAGGTCGATCGCCATTGTTTTCTGATTTTTCAGGGCAAAACGGGCGCTTTCATGCGCGTTGATGGTGGTGTTTTCATGGTTATTGAAGATAAGAGAGTAGTTTTCCATCGCATACATGGTCGCCGTGCCGGTGTAGGTTTCGGCGTATTTGCTGTTGAAGTACGCCTGCTTGGAGGCCGCATCGCTTCCCAGTAGGCTCTGGTAATTGCCGCTGTTCACGATGGCGGCGTCCGGCAGGACGGCGGAGGCGCTGACCTGCCGGAGCAGGGAGGGGACGATATAATACCGGCCGGTGGTGGGCAGCCATTTCTTGCTCACCCGCAGCTGGCGGTAGGTATTCATGTAGTCGAGGGTGGGACCGTACAGGTCGATCAGGAGGGGGGACTCATAGCCCGCGGTATCCTCGGCGTCAATATCGCTGTACTGGTACGCCACCTTCACCTTGGATTTGACCTCGTCCCTGGTGGGGATCAGCCCGCCGGACACGATCTTCTGGTAAATGGGATACAGGACGTTGTAGAAGGCCGGCGTCCACACGGTTTCGCCGTCCGCGTTGACGGCCGTCATGGTCAGGTCCTCAAAGGAATACACCGTCGCGCCCCCGACCGTGTCGTTCAGAGTGTCGATCCCCGCCATGGCGGCGGGATACTGCTTGATCAGGTCTTCCGACTCGCTGCGGAAGGTGCCGCCCATGTCGTCGTACTGACCGAAGCCCTCTTCCCACCAGAGCCAGCTTTCCACATTGGAGCCCCAGTTGCCGCACACGCCGGAGAGCCAGCAGCCCATCGCCGCGCTCTGGACGGCGAAATGGCGGCCCTGTCCGTTGTGCTTATCCACCAGGACGACGTTGTGGGCATAGGAGGACATCAGGCTGTACAGCTCCTCGTCCTCCAGAAAGCGAGCGAATACGTTGGTATTCTGGACGTATTCCATGTCGAGCCAGATGAAAAGCGCGTTGTTTTCCTTGCAGGCCCGCAGCGTGTTTTTGATGCGCTTGCTTTCCTCTTCCTCCGAATACATACAGCTCAGCTCGGTGTGGGCGTATCCCTTGAGGGAGGCGTGACGCTTCAGCAGGCCGGAGAGCTGCTCCTGCGTGAACATTTCCCGCTCGGAATAGCTGTTCCAGTGCTCGACTTGCAGGACGACGGGAATATTCTGCGCATCGGCGACCGTTAATAGGTCATCGAAGTATTGTACCACGGTATCGTTGTCCTTAGTCGCGTCGTAGGAGGTCAGAATGGCGGAATACGCCCGGACGTCCTCCGGAAGCATCTTCCAGAGCTTGACGACCCCCTCCGCTTTTTCGGGAGTGGAGCTGCGAAAAAGAAAAAGGGGATTTTCCGTGTTGACCACCAGGCGGGTATTGCTGTCGGTCGCCCGGACCCCGGCGGACACGGGGGAAACGGCCGTCATATCCAGGGGGGCAACCGTTATGCCGTCGCCGTCGATCGAGGCGGGCGGAACGCCCTCCGACGCGGAGGAGGGGGGCGTGGAGGAGGGGGTGGAAGCGACGCTGCCGTCGGATCCTGCGGAGGAAGCATCCTCCGGAGAAGGGACGCAGCCGCTGAGCAGGGAGAGGGACAGCGCGCCTGCCAGCAGGAGGGATCGTATAGTACGCGGCGTTTTCATCCGCTTTTCACACCTTTCTTGTGAAGCGGCCGGCCGCAGGCATACGGATACGCGCGGCCGGCCGGATGAGGGCTTATGGTATTTACTGCTCTTTATCGGAAGGATCGCTGTCCGCCGGCGGCTCATCCGAAGCGTCGGGAGCAGGCGCTTTCTTTTTGCGGTACAGGACGAAGCCGACGATGCCGCCGACGATCGCCAGCACCACAATGGTCCCGATTACGCCGCCCAGCACATACAGCCCCGCGTTGGCGGCGGGTGCGGGTTCCGTCGGCTGGGTGGACGGCGCGGTGGTGTTCGGGTTGGTTGACTCCGACGCCTTGGCGTCGGACGTGCTGGGCGTGTCGGAGCCGGAGGGGGCGGCCGCCGTGGTCGTGGTGGGTTTCTTTGTGGTGGTGGGGGCATGCTTCATAGCCTCGGCTTCGGTGCTGAGGTCGGTCGGGTCGTCGCCCTGGAAGAAGTAAATATTATCATACCACACCGACCCGGTCCGCTGGAAGGCCTTCGGCTGATCTTCGCCGAAAATCACTGTGGAAAACCCGCTGAAATAGGCGGCGGAGAAAAAGTCGAAGGTTTCATCCTCCACCCCGACCAGATCCTCAAAGCGAATGGTGTATTCACGGGGCTCCGGAGAAGCGTAGATAAACATATGGCCGCTGACGTAGTCAAAAGAGGGGCTGCAGCGGATGGCCATCGGGCAGGTGGCTTTTACCGTGAACTTGATGCCGTCGCAGTTGCTCGGCAGCGCTTCGCTGAAATGCTCCTGATCCGGGTAGTGGATGATGGTGGCCCAGCCGGGCTTTACGTTGAGGTTATAGTCGGTGCGCAGGGAGTTTTTCCCTTCCAGAACGCTGTTTGTGTCCAGCTCCAGGGAGACGGCGTCGCAGGCCCGCTGCGCGCCCCAATAAAGGATGAAATCGGAGGTTTCGTTATAGCTTTCGAAATCCTCCTGCATCTTGAACACGGTGGAGCTGGCGGACACATTGGCCGTCAGTCCCAGGGAGAGCAGAAGCGCGGCGAGAAGGGATACGGCTTTTTTCGCGTATTTCATAATCAGGACTCCTTATTCATTATTTGAAAAGACGGGAGATTTTCCGCCGTTTTCCGGGGAAGCCGGCTGTCGTCTCAGCCGGTGATGGCGACGTCCTTCCAATGGTCCCGCAACGTGGCGTTCAGGGAATCAAACAGCTTGTCGACGGTGCTGCCGGGGGTGGACTGCCCGGTAAATATATTGCTGGCGATCGCATAGAGGCCCGGGTCGGTCCAGATAATGCCGGAATACTGATAGAGCTCGTATTTCTGGGCCTTGCGGGAGCGTTCCAGGAACGCGTTGTAGGAGGTTTCATCCGGAATCTTCAGCAGGTAGGTATCCTCAAATTTTTCCTCAAAGGAACGGGCGTCGCTGCGGTGGATCAGGTCGTCGATGAAAAGAAGCTGCTCCGCCTTATCCTTGTTGCAGGCGGGGATAAACCAATACCGGTAGTTCATAGCGTAATCGGTCTGTCCGGAGGTGTTGGAGGGGCCGACCGGGAAGGTGATAATCCCGAAGTCATCCTTCATCCCGTTGGCGGAGGCCAGCGTCAGCACCTCGTTGGTACCCAGCACAAAGGCGTATTTGCCGTCCACAAAATCGGACATGGTTTTCTGCCAGCCGCCCTCGCTGACGTTCGCCAGCTTGTCGACGTTGCACCAGCGGTACATGTATTCGAGAGCTTCGGTGGTTTTGCTGCTCTTCAGGTCCAGCTGGAACTGGTTTTTCTCATCCAGAGAAACTACGGTGCCGTCGTTGCCGTTGATGAGGGCGACCATCAGCTCATGGTTGGTCCAGGAGCCCAGGCCCCATTGGGTCACGGTGCCGTCGGGGTTGGTCTTCTTGCAGGCCTTGGCGTATTCCCCCAGCTTGTCAAAGGTCCATTCCCCTTTTTCCAGCAGGGTGTAAGGGTCCTCCAGATTGTTTTCCTGGAGGATGCGTTTATTGTAATACAGGCTGCAATAGACGCTGTAATCCTCGCCGTAGCCGAAGCCGTACTGGCCGTTATTTACATTGGAGTATTTCCGGATGTTCTGCTCGTATAGACTTTCGGTGAAATCAATGCCGAGCTTCTCGGCCGCCGGGGCAAGATCGGTCATGACGCCCGCCTTGAACCAGTCCGCGAAGTTCTCCTCCGGACACATCAGGATATCGCCGTAGGGCTTATTGGCCAGCAGGGAGGTCACCATGGCGTCGACGTAGTTGCCGCCGATCCCCTTGTCCCTGAAGGTGAAGCCATACTCCTCCTCCAGCTTTTTCAGCTGCTTGTAGCCCTCGTCCTCCGGATCGGGGTCTTCGACCTTCCAGGCGTAGACGCGGGTGACTTCCATCCCCCGCAGGCTTTCCAAAAACTCCTCCGAGACGTTTAGCTCCTTGGCGAAGCTGGAGGCGCCATCCCCACCGCCGCTGCTGTTGCCGGAGCCGCTTTGCGTACCGCCTTCCGAACAGGCCGTGAAGCCAAGCGCCAGAGCGCCTGCGAGCAACACGGCGGTGAATCTGCGTGCAAAACTTTTCATGCCTTTCTTGTCTTTCATGCTCTTTCCTCCTGTCTTGATGGCGGACGGCAAAGCCGTCCGCTTTATTTACGGGCCGCCGTCAGCCGACGAGTCCGCTCCGCTCAATGCTTTGTACAAAAAACCGCTGCGCCACAATGTAGAGAAGAACTAGGGGGAAGATGACCAGTACGATACCGGCGTCCTGCAGCAGGGCGCCGGTGAGGACCATCGTGTCCCCGGCGGCGGTCAGGTTGGTAAAAGGATTCAGAAGGTTTCCGAAGGTGGAGGGGATAACGTTCATGCCGCTGCACAGCACGGGGGTGTAGATTTCATCCAGCCACTGCCAGACGAAGGAGAACAGGAACACCGTCACCATCATGGAGGTGGCGCCGGGGAGGATGATCCGCACCAGCGTTTTCAGCGGGCCCGCGCCGTCCACATAGGCGGCCTCCTCCAGCTCCTTGGGCACCCCGCGGAAATACTGGCGCATGATGAAGATGTACAGGCCGTTTTTCAGTCCCGTGCAGGTGCAGCCCAGCAGCACAAAGGGCCAATAGGTATCCAGCAGCATCAGCGGCTCGCCGGTGATCGCCCGGATGATCCCGAAAATATCGAAGCTGCGGAATTGCAGAAAGTAGGGGGCCATCAGCACGTCCGGCGGAATCAGCATCACCAGCAGCACCGCGCCGAACAGCACGCCGTTCAGACGGAACCGGAACCGGGCGAAGCCGTAGGCCACCAGCGTGCAGGAGCCGGTCTGGATGAGGGAAACCACCGCGACCATCGCCAGGGTGTTCCACAGGGAAGAGGGAAAGCCCAGCAGGTCGGCGGCATTGCCATAATGTTCCAGGGTGAAATGCTTCGGTATGTAATTGACGCTGCTGTCGTAGATATCGGCCACGCTCATCACGCTGGAGGTGAGCTGGGTGAGCAGGGGATACAGCACCACGAAGCACAGCCCGCCGATGAACAGGCCCCGCAGAAGGGAGATCATCCCCTGGAAGGCGCGCTTTTTCAGCTTGATTTTCCGGGAAGCCGTGATGGACAGGCTCATTCGAACAACCATTCCTTTCGTAATGTCCGCGGCGGGGTTCCCTTCAGCGGTCCTGATAGAAGACGAAGCGGGAAACCACGGTGTATACCACCAGCAGGATGATCCCCATGATCGCCATATAGCTCAAGGCCATGGCGGCGCCGACGCCGAACTTGATGTTCTCAAACATCGTGCTGTGGACGGTGGAGATAACAGGGTTGCTGACGTTGGTAAAGGAGTCGATCACGCTGTACACGATGCAGACCAGAATCAGGGGGCTGACCATGGGCAGGCAGATTTTCCAGAAAACCTCCCATTTGGTCGCGCCCTCGATATAGGACGCCTCGAAGATCGAGGGGGAGATGGACTGCAGGCCCGCCAGAAAGATGACGATCGGCACGGCGGACATGGCGGTGATATCCGCGATGCGGTTGACCGTGTCCGAAATGAAGCCGACCAGCGAGGTATTCATGCTCATGCTGTTCATCAGGTTGACGATGGCCCCGGAAAGGCCCGCGCCCGCGGCGGATTCGGTGGCGGCGGCCAGCGTTTCCATGGTATAGCCGTCGGTCAGCTTCTGCACCATGCCGGAGGATACGATGACCGGCAGGAACAGCACCACCCGGGAAAAGGATCGCCCGATGAATTTGGTATTCAGCAGGCTGGCCACAAAAAACGCGAACAGCACGCAGATCGGCACGTTGATGGCCATATCCCGCAGGGAGAAGAGCAGATCCTCCCGGTAATTGGGGTCGACCAGAAATATCTGCCGGTAATTTTCCAGCCCGACGAAATCCAGCCGGTACCCGGACTCGGTGATGGACAGGTTGCAGAAGCTGAAGGAGACCGCGCGGCAAAAGGGGATCACGACGAAGAACAGCAGCCCGATCAGGAAAGGGAGGACAAACAGCATCCCCCACCGCCGCTGGCGGCGTTCCAGGGAAATCATGCGCTTCATACCGGCTCAGCTCCTTTCGCTTATGTATTGCTGGGCCGGGATGGTGCGGCCGTCCGCCAGCGTCACATCGAAACGGTTGTAGTTGATGAGAATACGGGTTCCGCCCGCGTAGGTGGTCCGGACGACGCCCTCCGCCAGCCGTTCATGGCCGGTAATGGGCTGTCCCCAGCAGCCGTCCAGGGCTTCGGAAAGCCAGGCGTAGTCGTCGGCGATTTTCTGCTCGAGGTAGCGGTACTGGATGGCGTAGAAATCGCTGAAATCGGTGTTTCGCAGCTCTTCCGCGTTTTCGGCGCAGAGGAGGTAATAGGGGGCCGCGCCGTTTTCCAGCAGCCGGAGATAATCGTTCCGGTCGGCAAAATCCAGATTGATCCGCCCGCCGGTATACCGTACATAGCCGCTGAGCACCATGGCGGCAAAGGGAACGCTGTAGTCGGTGACGTCGTAATTGCTGGAGCTCAGCGGCAGGGACAGGAGAGAATCCGCCTGTACGGCGAAGGGGGCGATGCCGGTGGAAAGGATCAGGTTGTCGGTCGATTCCCGCAGCGCGGCAACCTGTTCCTCCAGCCGGATCAGGGAGGTCTGCCGCTCCACCTCCCGTTTTTCGTTGTAGTCGCTGTTGACCTCCCGTCCGACGCTCCGCAGGGAAAGGCCGGTCAGTCCGGTATCCCTGAGCAGCCCGGACAGGGAAGCAAAGCCGGTCTCAATCCCCGCGGAATTCAGGATATAGGCGGGCAGCGCTTCGGCGTCGGCGCCGAAATAGGCGCGGTCGGCGGGGTAATACGCCCCCTGCTTCCGGCTGAGAAGCCGGGCGATCTGCCGGTTTCCCAGCCCGTCGAACAGCCCTTTGTCGTACGCATACTGTATTTCGGCGTCCAGCGCGTAGGAGACGCCCTTTTCCGTGAGGTAGCCGGCCAGCTCGGTCAGGCCCTTTTTTCCGCCCAGCCGGCCGGAGACCTCCGCCTTGTTGAGATAGCCCTGCCGGTAACCGCCGTTCAGGCAGCCGCTCAGAATGATCTGGAGATTCCCTATGCCCTTGCCGAGCAGGCTGTCGACCAGCGCGCGGCCGTCCTCAAAGGAGGTGAGGATGAGCTGACGGCGGACGTTGAAACCCAGCACGTTTTTCTGGATGTCGGCTTCCCCCAGAAGGTTAACGTACAGCGGCAGGCCGCCCTCGTCATCCAGAGGGGCGCGGCCGCCCAGCAGCAGCTCCCGGTACAGCCCGGCCATCCCGTTGTAGGAGGCGTCCTCCCCGGTCAGGAAGTGGTAGGCCACCCGGAATTCGCCGTCATAGCCTTCGGCCTGGTGGGTGACGAAATAGGAATCGGTGTTTTCCGTGGTGGACAGGGTGGCGATCTTCGCCTGCTGCAGAACCGTGAAGGAAGCGCAGACCGAGGGAGGAACCGTATCGTCCCCGGGGGAGGCGTTCACCGTTGCCAGCGCGTCCCCGTCCTCGATCACCGCCAAATAGCCGTTGCCGTTATCCAGCGCGCAGCCGAAAATCGGAAAGATCGCCGTCTGGTCCCGGAAGGTGGTCTCGCCGGCGGCGATGGAACGGTCGGCGCCGTAGATTCCCACCGCGTACTCCTGCAGGTTGTTTTTCCCGTTGTAAAAGTTCATGATCGAGCCGGAGCCGTCCGGCAGCAGGAAATACCCGTCGGTTTCCCGGTCCGCCCGGCCGAAGTTGGGAAGGAGGCGGAGGGTTTCCAGCGGGAACTCCTCCGTCCAGGCGATTTCCTCGCAGGGAACGCGCACCCGCAGGGCGTCGCCCTCCAGCTCCAGGTAGAGGGAAACGCTGAACTGCGGCTCGGAGGCGGCGGCGAGCTCGCCGTTTTCCGCGTCGAGCGTCCGGTCCGCCTCGGTGTAGCCGGCGTTTCGCAGCGCGCTGTCCAGCTTGACTTTCACGCTCTTCTGCATGTTGGGGGTGAGGACATAGATGGGGCCGTCCTCCGCCAGCGGATATTCGGCGGCGGTCTTTTTTCGTTCCTCCCCCTCGTAATTGTTCAGGTCGATTTTGGAATACAGCTGCCGCATAAACCGCTGGTCGCCGGATTCCATCGCATCGTAAAATTTGAGGTAGCGCTCCTCGGTCAGAATAGCCGGCGCAAAGTACTGGGGTTCGATCTCCCCGAGGGAATACCGGAGCTTTACGCCGTTATCCAGCGGAATGATCTCATACTGTCCTTTTTTCACCGAATCGGTGTAGGAATTCATATACTGCGCCACACTGCCGGTCGCCATATAGGCCAGGGTAAAGGCCGCGTTATAGGAATCCTGCTCGCCGTTTCCCGTTGTGGAGGACCAGACCCGCCCGGTCTCCTTGACCGTGACCCGGAAAGCGGTGGTATCCGGGTTTACCTCCAGCATGAGCGCGTCGGTTTCCGCCATTTTCTGAAAGTCGGGGGAAGCGACGTCGTTTTCCCTGGTTCCCTCAGCGATCAGGTCCAGCTCCCGCGGCGCCGCGGCCGTGCCCGAACAGCCGGTCAGCAGCAGGCCAGCGCAGAGCAGCAGGACCAGAGAAAGTGTCCCGAACCTTTTCATACCGTCATCCTTTCTCCCGTCTTGCTTACAGGCGCATGGAAATTTCCGTTTGCAGGTCGCTGATGAAGGAAACAAACTGATTGGCCAGCGCAAAGGCCAGCACCGCCAAAAACAGGACGATCACCATCACCAGCAGGGTGATGAGAATGACCAGCAGGGTCTTCCCCATCGTGTAATCGTGAATCTGCCGGTTGGCGCAGATGACCAGCGCGATCGTCCAGCAGAAGGCCAGCGTCACCAGGAAGAGGAAGAAGTCGCCTTCGTCCTCCACCAGCACGTTGCTGAACAGGGTGGCGATCGGAAGAAGGATCACCAGCGGGGTCAGCGCGTAGGAGGAGGCCATAAAGATATCCCGGAAGCTCCCTTCGCCGTTCATCAGGGAGGTGACGCACCAGTTGCAGGCGCAGAACAGAAGCAGCGGGCCGGCCACCTTCATCGCTTCCAGCAGAAGGTTCACCTCGTCCGCGCTGGAGGAGCCGAAGGGGAAGCCGATGAACCGGCTGTAAACCGCCATAGCCGCGCAGGCCAGGGCGAGCAGCGTGACCGCCGCCTTCATGCTCCCCCGTTTCTCGCATTTCAGGTCCCAAAACCCGTCGAAGGGGTGGAAGATGACATACCGGGAATACCGGAGGGTACCGCGGTAGCTGTCGGCGGCGACCGGCCGAGCGGGATGGCGCTTCCGCCATCGGGAGAATACGAACCCGACCGCGCAGAGGACGACAAGCCCGGTCATCACATAGGGGAAAACGTCCCCCATGGTTTCCATCCGGACCATTTTGAAGGCGGAAGAATAGTTGGAGCGGTCCTCCGCCAGCCGGAAATAGCGCAGGGCCTCCGAAAAGTTCTTGTTCCGGTAAGCGGCCTTTCCCAGCCCGCTGAGGGCGCTCGCGCTGTTGATATTCTGCCGGGCGATTTCCGCCCACAGCGCCGCCTCCTCATCGTACAGGCTCTGGTAGTGGCAGCGGGCGGTATCGTACAGCTTCTGCCCGTAATCACTCATGGCGTAGACCGTCAGGCTCATCTTGCCGGAATCCAGCACATAGAACCGCCCGTCCCGGTATTCCAGGGCGGTGGGAACCTGCAGGCCGCCCTTGACGCTGCCCGGCGAGCCGAATTCAAACAGCAGCTCCCCGTCGGCGTTGTATACGAAGGCGCGGCACCGGTTGGAATCCAGCACGGCGTACATGCCGTATCCCATGGTGCACACATCCACCAGCGAGGACGCGCCGCGGTAGGAGCCGGTCGCCATCACCTTGGGGTCGCCGTACGGCTTGACCGCGCCGGTCGTCCGCAGAATATCGTTTCCCTTGGCGTTCAGCTTCCGTACAGGGCTGGCGGTTCCCGCCGAATATTCGGCGGGGGTGTAGCTGTTGCTGGTGACATAGATGAAATCGTCCTCGTCGATGTTGATATTGTTGTACTCCGTCGGGACGAAGGAGGCCATCCGTTCGATCATCTCGTCGGTGGAGATCATCCGCAGGAAATAATCCCACGGGGTCACGGTCACGGCGTTTGCGCCGAGGCAGCCGACGAAATCGCCGTTTTTATCCATCTCGATCAGGCCCATGTTGAAGCCGGAGGAGGTGACAAAAATCCGCCCGGCCGTGTCCACCAGCACCTTGGTGGGCTTATAGTCAAAGGTATCCGGCAGCGAGCTGGATTCCGGCGCGGCCAGAATACGGAGCAGCCGGTCTTCCCGGTCAAGCACCACGATCCGGGCGTTGTTGGTGTCCGCCACATAGATGCCGGTTTCGTGGATATAGATGCCCTGCGGCTTCTGAAAGGTGAGGGCTTCCTCCCCGTTCGAAACCGAAGCGATTTCCCGCACGAATCTCCATTCCCGATCCACGATCACGATACGGTTGTTGTCGGTATCGACGATATAGATGTCGCCGTTTTCATCCACAAAGAGGTCGGAGGGATTCGCCAGGTTGGCCGTCCCCAGGGCGACGCCGGTCAGCACCACGTCCGCCGTCACGGCGTCCGGGGCGGCGACCACATTGCCGTCGTTGTCGTAGGTGTAGCTGTAGAAGGCCCCTTCCGCCGCGGCGGGCAGCGCAGCCGGCAGCAGGAAAAGAGCGGCGAGAAGAGAGGTAAGAGAGGTAAACAGTCCAATCAAGGGGGCTTTTCGTTTCAATCCAATTCCCTCCGCCCGCATTATTCTTTAATCCCCGAGGAGGCCATTGTCTGCAGAATGTTGCTCTGTGCCAGCACAAACACGGCGATCGGCGGGATAATCAGGAGCAGCGTAACGGCGGAACCGGCTCCGGTGCGGGCGACGCCGCCGTTCATGATCTGATTCAACGCATAGTTGAGGGGCTTGAGCTCCTCGGAAAAGATATAGGTACCGCCCGTCGCGCCCCACATGCTCTGAAAGCCGAAGATAATCAGGGTCAGCCAGGCCGGCTTGACCAGCGGCATGGCAATCTGGAAGAAGATGCGCAGCTCCGACGCGCCGTCGATCCGCGCGGCCTCCAGCAGGCTGTCGGGGATGTTGCACATGAACTGCTTCATCAGGAACAGCCCGAGCGAGGAGGCGATGGCCGGCACGATCAGGGAAGCCAAAGTATTGACCCAGCCGAGCCGGCTCATGATGATGTAGCTGGGGATGGCGGTAACCGTCGGGGAGAACATCAGGGACAGCACCACCACCTTAAAAATGAATTCCCGTCCCGGGAACCGCCGCTTTTCCAGCACATAGGCGGCCAGAGAGGCGACGATCAGCTGGCCGGCGACGGTCAGCGCGGTGATCAGCAGGGTGTTGAAGAAGTAGCGGGACATGGGCACCCAGGATTCGCCCATCAGCACCGACAGGTTTTTGAAGTTGTTCAGGGTCGGGTTGCGGACGAAGAACTGGGGCGGGAACATGAACAGCTCATCCAGCGGCTTGAAAGCGCTGTTGGCGATATAGACCAGAGGGAGGGCCATGAATGCGCCCACCAGGCAGAGCATCAGGAAATTCCCGACCCGCCCGGCACGGCTCCGTCCCACCCGATAACCGCCCAGGCGGTGCTTTTTCCGGCGGACGGTCATGTCCCGCCGCTTTTTTGCGGCTTCGGTTGTCATCGTGCTCCTCCCTTCTTTCCCCAAAGGCGGAAAATAGAAATTTTTTTACCTTTTAGGCTTTTCAATCTTATCAAACTACTAAAACTACCCAAACTATACCCCTACTTTCCGCAGGAGTTTCTGCACCAGCGAGTTGCTGCCCACCATCATGATGAACAGAATGGTCGCAATGGCGCAGGCGTAGCCCATCTCAAAACGGACGCCGCCGTAATCGTTCATGTGGTTGAGGATGGTATGGGTGGCGTAATCGGTGCTGGGGCTGCCGAACATCACATCGTGCATGGCGCCGCAGGAGAAGGCCGAGGAAATGGACATAACCGCGCCGAACATCAGCTGGGGACGCATCATCGGCAGGGTGATGAACCACAGCTCCTGCCAGCGGTTGCGGATTCCCTCCACATACCCCGCCTCGTACATCGAGCGGTCCACCGTCTGGAAGCCCGCGACGAAGGAAAGAAAACCGGAGCCGAGGCTCATCCAAAGGGTAACCACGATGGCGACTCCCATCATGCAGTTGGTGTCGGTCAGCCACTGGATCGGCTCATTAAGGAAGCCCAGATTCATCAGCACGCCGTTCAGATAGCCGTAGGCATCGCCGCTGAACAGCACCTTCCAGATCATGTACGCACCGCCGCAGATGGAGGGAGCGTACATAACGGTGACCATCAGCGCCCGCAGGGGGGCGGACAGCTCGTTGATGCACCAAGCCATCAGCAGGGAAAGCAGATACCCCGCCGGTCCGGTGATCAGCGCGATCAGGAGGGTGTTTTTCAGCGCGGTAGTGAACACGCTGTCCGAAACGAAGAGGTTCAGGTAGTTCTGCCAGCCAATGAACTGGGGCGGCTGCAGCACGTTGTAATAGGTGAAGCTGTAGTAAATGGACATCAGAACCGGCGCGATGACGAACAGCGAGAAGATCGCCAGAAAGGGCAGCAGGAACACATAGCAATCCCAGTTTTTCGCCGCTTCCTTCCGCTTTTCGGCCAGGGAAGCCCGGCCCTTCGACGCACCGGTGGTTCCCGCCGTTCTTTTGTGCAACATGGACACCTTTCCTTTCTTCGGCACAGGATCCCCCCGGCTCAGGATAAGTGGAATTCCTTGCGTTTGTTGGTGATTTCCTCGTTGATGATATACACGTAATCCAGCAGGGTGTCCTTCGCGTCCTTGTCGTGCAGCACCACCTGCCGGAAGGCGTTGGTGATATGGCGGGAGAGGTAATAGCTGCCGGGCACCTGTTCGATCCCCCGCGCGCTCTCCAGCTGGGCGCTCAGCTCCGCGTATTCCGCCGTGGACCACGGCAGGCGGGAGAAGGCTTCCAGATTGGCGGCGGGATACCGGGCGGATTCACCGAGAATGCTTTCCATCTCGGTGCCGTACCGGGTCTGGGTGTCGGCGGAGGTCCACCAGCGCAGGAACGACCAGGCCGCCTCCTTGTCCCCGGCGCCGTCCATGATTACGCAGGCGGTGGAGGACAGCACGGCGCTGTTGTCGATCGTCCCGTCGTCCCGTTCGGCGCCGGGGACGGGGGTGAAGGCCCAAAGGCCCTTGATTTCAGGGGCGGACACCTGCAGGGAGTTGTATAGCGAATAATCGGAAATGGCGATCGGAACCTCGCCCACCCGGAAGCGGTTGAGGATATCCATCTCCTGTGATACCTTGTAGTTCACATAAAAGTTGGTCCACTGCTTGAAGGCGGAAACCGCCGCGTCCGAATCCAGCACGGTGGCGCTCTGCGCCTCGTTGTAAATGCTGCCGCCGTTCTGCATCAGGAGCAGATAGAAGATGTTGACGTCCACCACATTGGACAGGCCGAATTCCATGTTCTGCTTATTGAGCACCGAGATGGCCGAGATGACCTCGTTCCAGGTGCGGGGGACGGACAGCCCCAGCTCCGCCAGGATATCGGCGCGGTAAAACAGCATGGGGAAGCTTTGGGTTTCCGGCAGTGCATAGACGCCGCCGGTCAGGCGATAGGGGACAAAGAGCTCGGGGTTGAACCACGCCTGCACCTCGCGGAAATCCTCAAACTGGCTGAGGTCCGCCAGCGCGCCGCGCAGGGCGTAGTTAACCGGGTCGCCCATGCCGACTCCCAGCGCCACGTCCGGGCCGATGCCCGCGATGGTCGCGGACAGCAGCGTATCCGCCGCCACCAGCTGCAGATCGGCCGAAATGCCGGTCTGCGGGACGAAGGAATCGTTGATGATAGACTTGAGTGTCTGGCACTGGTCGCGGCCGGAGGAAATCCATACGGTCACGCCGCGGGAGCCGGTCTCCGTGGACATGTTGCCGATAGCGTTGTAATCCACGATGAAGGAATCCAGGAAATTGCGGACGTGGAAGACCAGCATGTCGAAAAATCCGGCGTTGGGCTTTTTCAGGGTCTGGTCGGGGGAATAGACGGTTATGTAGTCGATCTCCAGCGGCTGCTCATGGTTGGTATTCAGCCAGGTGCCGAGGGAGCCGATATTGGTCTTAAAGTAGCTGAATTTCCGGGCGATCTTATCCGGGTTTTCATACATGCTTTTCAGCTGCCGGGCGACGGTTTTCAGCACGCCGATATTGTCGTTGCTGGTCTCGCCGGTCAGCTCCTGTAGGGAGGCGATCAGCCCCATCAGCCGGTCGTATTGGGTATGGAGGTTTTCGATGGAGTCGGGAATCAGGTCATCCAGCTTGTAATCCCGGTAAAGGTCCGGGCTGGAGCCGGTAATAATCAAAATCTCCCGGTAGATCCGGTTCAGCTGGAGAAGGACGTCCTCCGCCTCCCGGAGCAGCTCGCCCATCTCTCCGAGCGCCACTTCCATACGCAGCTCGTGCGTCCCTTCCTCCAGATAGAAGAGGTAGGGCTCCTCCCCGCCGAGCACGACGCTCTGCCAGTCGGCGCCGTAGTGGAAGGAAACCGTGTCCATTTCCGCAAAAGGAACCTCGCCGTCGATCAGGATGCGGCGGCTGGAGACGATGCCGCTGGTGGTGTTCTGCCGGACCTTGAGCGCCAGACGGTAAAGCCCGCTTTTCGGAACCGTGAAGGTCCAGGTCAGAAATTCCCCGGGATAGGACCATCGGCTGCCGCCGATGGTGTTCAGTCTGGTCAGGGACGGTGTATACGGCTCGGTCGCGGGGGAGGTGCGGTCGGTCATGGGATACAGGGTCGCGGAGGATTTATACACGGCGTCCTCTCCCTGGATGGTGATGCATTCTCCCTGCGTTTCAGCCAGCCCCGCCGCTGTGTAATCCTCGGCCGTCTTTTCGTAAGAGGGCGGGCTTTCGGGCGGTGCAAAGGTCAGGGAATGAAGAAGCATCGGCTCGTTGACCGCTTCCAGTGCGATTGTGTTTTCCCCGGCTTCCAGATAAAAGGTCAGCGCGCCGGTGTAATAGCCGTTGCTGTCCCGGCAATACCGTTCCAGCCAGACGGGCGTTTCCTTCTGCGAAGGGCGAATGTCGTTGCCGTACACGTCGGTCTGGATTTCCTCCACCGCGTTTCCCCACACCCGGGGAAACAGCAGGTTCCCCGCCTCCTCATAAGGCAGGCTGCCATTCACGGTGAGCGAACGTTCCAGCTCCACGCCCTTTCCCTCCGCCGGGTAATACCGCAGCTTGAGGGTGTACAGGCCGGCGGTCTCCGCCGCGACATTCCACGCGACGGTGGTTCCCTCGGGCATATACAGGCTGTCGCCCTCCTGCCCAAAAGCGTCGGCCTGTACCTCGACGCCCTCGCCTTCCGCCGTGTAGTCCTCCGCTGCCGGGATGGTCAGGACGCCGGTCCCGATTCGGCCGGCATAGGTTTCCAGATATTCCTCGTAGGAGGGAACGGCGGAGTTGTTAGCGACGCCTGTTGTTTCGGCGGCGAAAACCGCCGCGGCTTCGTCTTCATCCGCGGGCGCGGCCGACGCCGGCAGGACGGACAGCGCCAAAGCCGCCGCCAGAAGGAGGCTGATCCCCCGGTTTTTCCCTTCCGATGACAATCGCATGATTCATCCCCATTCTTTCGCAGAAGCGGCGCGGCAGGCGGGAAAGCCCGCGCGCCTTCGATCCATCCGCCGGGTTCGCGAACCCGGCTGGCGGCTACGGCAGGAGTCCACCGTTAGCGAACCCGGATTTCCACCGGGCCGTTGTGGAGGATAGCCAGCTCGTAGCCGTCCGGACCCCGCCGGATGGTGACCTGTCCGCCGTCCACCTGTACGGAGTCGGCTCCGGCGATGGTCAGCCGGGTTTCCCGGTTTTCCCCGATAAAGGGGCAGGCGTCGTCGAGAATATAGCTGTCCAGATAGGAGCATCCGCTGAAATGCGGGTTGTTAAAGACCCCCTTGGCGGAATCGGAGCGGAAATTGTTCAGGTGGAGCCGCAGGCCGTCCGCCCGCGCGAAGCCCACCATATAGGTGTGGGGAGCGAAGACGCCGGACAGGACCCATTTCCCGACCGGAACCTCCCGGAAATACTGGGTGGCGTCCCGGTTTTCGAGCGTGTGGGAAAACAGCCACCGTTCCTCCACATGGAATACGCAGGCATCGGTGTCCAGTTGTTCGGGATACCGCTCGTCAAACCATGCCTTTTTATCGGCCGGGACGGTTCGGCTGTCCAGCAGGGCGGGGAAGCGGGCTTCCGCTTCCGCGCGGGCGAAGCCGGGGACGACCGGGATGACGAAATACCGGCCGGAGCGCTGGAGGACGCTGCCGCTGGAATTGTCCTTTTTCACCTTTTCCAGCGCTTCCCGTGGGGCGTACAGATCGAGGAAGGGTTCCTCGGACGGCTCGCGGAACAAGGGGGAATCCCAGTCGTCCAGTATGTAGGCGGCCCTGATTTTCTTGAGCGCCTGTTCCCGGGTGGAGATCATCCCCTCCTCCAGTGCCATCCGGTGGAGAGGGAGGAGCACCCGGCGGAACTGGGGCGTGAGGGTATTTTTATAGGCGATCATGCGGCCTTCGACTTCAAAGCTGACGATGCTTGCGCCCTGCAGAAGGGCGGGGGCCAGAATCTGGCCCATCAGCGCTTCCGGACAACCGAACTCCATCAGGGTGAGCCCAAGATTGAGGTAGAAATCCCCGAAGCGCTGCCGGAGCGCGTCGTGATAGGTGCGCCCCTCGCTTCCGCCGTAAAGGAAGGTGTAGCCCTGCTCATACCACCAGAAGTCCTCCACGTTGATGCCCCAGGCGGGAGACAGCCCCGTCAGCCAGTAGCCCATCGCCAGGCTGCGGGTCAGGTGGTACTGTCCCCATCCGTTCACCTTATCCTGGAAGATCACCGTGCCGGGATGCGCCCGCAGGAAAGCGCCGAAACGGGGATCTTCCGCCGCTTTGGCGAAAACGTGCTTCCGGTCCGGATAGCCCATGTCCTCCCACAGGAGATAGACGCCGTAACGGCTGCAGATTTCCGCCATGGCCATCAGGCGGTCCATCTGGATATCGTTGAGATCGAAGCAGGACATTTCCACTAGGGAAACCGCCACGATATTCTCATAATCGGCGAGCAGGCGTTCCAGCCGGTCGGGAGCGACCACCCAGTCCCGTAGAAAGCTGTCCCAGTATTCCGTCTGCAGCACCACCTGAATACCGCGCTCCCGGAAATCCGTCAGGCGTTCCATATGGTCGTCGTGCGCCGCGTCCACAGCCATGGAGGCGTGGGGACGCAGGTCCTCGGGAATCACATCGTAACTGCTGCATTTAAAATTGAATAGCGGATGACGGCTGGAAATTTCTCTTCGTTGTTGCATGCGGCGTTCCCCTCTGTCCTTGAAAATAGGTGGCTCCGCCCCGGTCGGACGACACGGCTGCGGACTTTGCAGGCTGGAATTCCTTGTCAGAATTGCACTTAAAACATGTATTGGTTTGGTTCCTTTTGTATTGTAGCACAACAGGAAATGTTGGTATATCACGGAACATGCGGTATGAGTAACAAAACGTGCTGTATTTGGTATGCAAATACTGGATGGTAAAAAGAGGGAGAGCGACCGGCGGCTCCCGTTTGCTCCGGGACCGCTGACCGCCCTCCCTCTGTTGGCAGAAACTGTCGGCTGAAAGGTAAAAAAGTGAAGGTTCAGGATGAAAGGGATAAAGGGGTTATTTCTTTTTCCTGCGCAGGGCCAGCAGGGTAACGCCGGCGGTCAGCAGCAGGGCCGCGGGGATTATCCGGACAGCCTCGCCGGTGTTCACCTGTCCGCCGCCCTCTCCGTCCAGAGTACGGGGCTCGGAACTAAACACGACCGAATCGACGTAGATGGTGCCCTTCCAGGCCTTGGTACTCTTATAATCCTCGGCGTTGAGCTGGAATTCCACGCCGCGGGCCATCGCTTTTTCATAGGAGGAGATATCCACGTTGTACATGTGGGCGCCTTTTTTGATGCTGACCAGCTGGTACCAGCTCTCTCCCCAGTCGGGATCGCCCAGAATCACCCGCAGGACGCAGTCCACGTCGGAGTTCATCCAGAAGGAGAGGTAATTGGTGTCCTCGTTCAGGTAGAACCAGTCGTCATAGGAGGCGGGCTCCATCACCCACTGTGTTTTTGTCCAGTCGCCCTCCATGTTCACCATCATCTTCAGGCTCCGCTTTCCGCTGTATACGGGAGAGGTAACCAGATCGAAATGCTTGCCCTGCTTCATATAGGGACCGACCTTCGGGGTGAGTTCCCCTTCCTCAAAATCGGTGATCGGCAGGATCACGACGGCGGGCTTGGTGGTTTCGGTCGCGGAGGGAGCGGTGGGCACGACCGGCTCCTCGCCCGGCAGGGCGCGGGGGGTATCGGTCAGGACGACCGAATCCATATACCCGAAGCCGGAGAAGGGCTTGGGCGCGGCGGCGTAGTATTCGCCCTTCAGCTGAATCAGAAGGCGGGAGAAACCGCGGAAGGCGGAGTCCGAAACGTCGATGTTGTACATATGCGTACCCGCCTTGATGGAAAGGTCATAGTATTCGTCGCCGTTCCAGTCGATATCGGCCAGCTGCAGCTTCGCCGTGCAGTCCACGTCGGAGCTCATCCAGAAGGAAAGGTACAGCTTGTCGCTGTCCGGAAAAACCGTGGCCTTGTCGATCATATAGGTGATGGTGGTGTATTGGTTCTCGTATTTCAGGGGCAGCTTCATGCTCTTGGAACCCTCAAACTTCAGATCGGACGCGGTTTCCACAGTAAGGCTGCCGTCCGTCGGCCAGCTGACTACGAACAGCGGGTCGCCGTCTTCAAAGCCGGTGATCGGGACGACCAGCGCTTCCGGCTCGGTGGGTTCGGTCTGGCTGGGCTGCGTGCTCTCGGAGGGCACGGTGGATTCCGTCGAGGGGGTGGTGGGCTGGTCGGCCGTTCCGCGCGGGGTGTCGGTGACGATTACGGAATCCAGATAGACATAGCCCGAATACGGGGCCTGCTCCGGAATGTTCCCGGACTTGCCGCCGTTGCTCCAGTTGTTGATAAGGACGCCGCGGGTACCGGCAAAGGGGCAGTCGGAGATATCCACGTTGTACAGGCGCGCGCCCTGCTGGATGTTGACGATGTAGTATTTATCGCCGTTCCAGTTGCTGTCGCAGAGCTGGATTTCCACCGCGGCGTCCACTTCGGAATCCGCCCAGAAAGAGAGGTATTTCTTCGCCATGCCTTCGGGGAAGGTCACGGTGCTGCCGATTGCATAGGTGATTGTACTCCACTGGTTCTGGCTTTCGAGCTTCAGCTTCAGGCTGCCGGCGCCCTCGTATTTCGGGCTGGATGCGGCTTCCACGGCAACGCTGCCGTCATCGGGATAGTTTACCTTGATCTGCCCGGCATCCTCACAATCCGCGATTACGACGCTTTTGGCGCTGGTCTGCGAGCCGTCGCCGAGCGCGGAAAACGCCGGCAGGGCGGTAACGGCAAACGAGAAAACGGCGCTGATCGCCAGTACGGCTTTCACCAGTTTGCGGGGCTTTTTTTCCAGTTTATCCATCCTTCGTACTCCTTCCTGTTCATCCCTTGAATAATATAAAGAGTTAAGCAAGCGGGAAGGACAGGGACGCGGCCCGTTCTCCCGTCCGGCGTCTCCGTTATCCGCCCGACAGGATCCTTCCAGTGTCTTCAATATAGCACGAACGGAGAAAAGCGTCTTTGACAGATTGTGCGGTTCGGCGCTCCAAACATGCTTTTTTGGGGAATTAATTCAAAAATTATCCAATAAATTGATGGTCTGTTATTCAGCATTCCGCCTTTTTCGATTGTCCAAGGCGGAAAAGCGAGGCGATTTGCTCAAAGGACGCGCTGGCGGTGGGAGCCGCCAGACAGCCCGCCGAAATTTCCGGCATGGCCTCCCGCGCCCGCTGCAGTTGGGTGAGGTTGAGGGAAATGAGGGATACCTGATCCGCTACCTCATACTCATCGATCCGCTCCCTGGGCTTTTCAATGATCGCCGCCTGACCGCTACAGCCTATATATAGCACGGATGGAGAGAACCGTCTTTGCCAAAACATGCTGTTGTTTATGTAAATTAAGCGAAATATATGATACTTCTTGGCGAATCCTTTGATTTCTTATTCCGCATTCTGTTTTTTTCGATAGCCGGAGGCGGAAACCTGAAATTTCCGCTTAAACGCCCGAAAGAAGGCGGAATAGCTCTCAAAGCCGGAACGGTGGGCGATCTCCAGCAGGGGAAGGCGGGTTTCGTTCAGCAGCTTCTGCGCCCGTTCCAGCCGCAGGGAAAGAATATAGTCGGTCAGAGACAGTCCCACGGTTTCCTTAAACAGGGTAGAGAGATAGCAGCGGTTGAGGTTCAACTGCTCCGCCAGCCCGGCGACCGAGAGGGGACCGGTGAAATTGGAGGCGATGAATTCCTTTGCCATGTGTACGTAGGCGTTTTCCGACCGGTACGCCGTCCGGTAATTTTTCTCCTCCGGCGCCGGCTGATAATACGCGCCCAGCAGCCGAAGGGAGCATTCCTCGCTTAGAAAGCCCAAAACCGGCGCGTCCAGCAGCTGCTCCCGCACCTGGCAGACCGTCCGGAGAAGGGGAACGTCTCCCAGCTCCGCCGTCCAGCGGCCCCCGGAGAAAACGGTCTTTTCCAGATAGCGCGGGACGTCCTGCCCCCGCAGGCCGAAATAGCAATAGGACCACGGCGTTTCCGGGTCCGCGCAGTAGACGACGGAGTCGCCCGGCCGGAGCAGGAAGCTCTTTCCCGCCGCCAGCCGCCGGACCGCGCCCTTCCGAGCGACCGTTCCGCAGCCGTCGAGGATGAAATGGAACAGGTAATAATCCCGCGCGGCCGGCCCGCAGCGCCAGCCCGGAGGGCACTGGTGCCAGCCGAGATGATCCAGATACAGCCTTCCCTCCTCCGGCGCGCGCAGGGGGAGAAATTCGTGAGCGGTGGGCGTTTTCATAAGGAGACCCCCTTACCGGCCGAAGCCGCGTCGGCCATGTGGTAGTTCCAGTATAGCGGAACGCCGGAGGATGTCAAATATTTTCTTTCTCAAGAGAATTCCCTGTAAAAAACTAACGAAACGCAATATTATGGCAACATCTGATGATGGAGGAAACGGGGCGGATGTGCTATGGTACAGGTGTCCGGCCGGTTCTGTACGCTCTGCCGCTCCGCTTTCAGGGATAGCAGATCCGGCCCGCTGTACGTCACATGGAATACAAGGATAAAGAAAGGATGAAAATTACCGTGACCGCTATGACCGCAATGCCCGCATCGTTTGAAAAACCGGCCAACGGCCTGTACCGGCGCCGCTTCCCGGGCGAGGGCCCCCGGCTCCTGGACTATGCGCGGCCGCCGCGCTGGGAGGCGCTCGCCGCCCTGCCGGACGACGCCCTCCCCTTTGCGCTGGAGGAGATCGACATTTCCGTCGTCGGAAACCGCACGGTGATCCGCGTCCCCTGTGAAGGGGATGAGATGCTCTTCGGGCTGGGGCTGCAGTTCAAGACCGTCAACCAGCGAGGGCGGGTGTTCCACCTGCGCACCGACCACTATACCGGGCTGGACAACGGCCGCGCCCATGCCCCCGCGCCGCTTTATATCGCGGAAAGCGGCTACGGGGTATTTCTGGACTGCGCCGAGGAGGTCTCGGTCTATGTCGGGACGGCCCAGCGGGCGGACGCCGCCCGCAAGGCCCCGGTCAAAAACCGGAACGCGGATAAAACCTGGGCGGCGGTCCCCGACAGCGGGTATGTGGAGATATCCTTCCCGGGGGACAGCGCCGATCTGTACCTGTTTACCGGGAAAAGGCCGCTGACCGCTGTCCAGCGGTACAATCTCCTGTGCGGCGGCGGCTGCCTGCCGCCCCGGTGGGGGTTGGGCTTCTGGCACCGCACCCATACCCTGTTCACAGCGGAGGACGCGCTGCGGGAAGCGGACGAGTTCGCCGCGCGGGATATCCCGCTGGACGTGCTCGGGCTGGAGCCGGGCTGGCAGAGCGCCGCCTACCCCTGCTCCTTCGTCTGGGACGAGGGCCGTTTCCCCGACCCGGCCGGCTTCCTGAAGGAGGCGGGGGAGCGCGGACTCCGGGTGAACCTGTGGACCCACGCCTACCTCTCTCCGGATTCGCCCCTTATGCCGGAGGTGGAGGACGGCTGTGGTTCCCACGAGGTCTGGTGCGGCCGTGTTCCCGACCTGTCCCTGCCCGCCGTGCGGGACGCGTACCGGGAATTCTTCCGGAAAACCCATGTCGCCCCGGGCGCGGCAGGGTATAAGCTGGACGAATGCGACGGCTTCGATTTTTATCTCTGGCCGGATCATGCCACTTTTCCGTCCGGGCTTTCGGGCGTGCAGATGCGCCAGCTTTACGCCCTGATGCTGGAAAGCCTGACGGATGAGCTGTTCCGGGAGGAAAACCGGCGAACCTATGGGCTGATCCGCGCCTCCAACGCCGGTTCCTCCGCCTATCCGTATGTGATTTACAGCGACTGCTACGACTTCCGGGAATTCCTTACCGCCCTGACCAACGCCTCCTTTATTGGGCAGCTCTGGGTTCCGGAGGTGCGCTCCGCGGATTCGGCGGAGGAATGGGTACGGCGCTTCCAGCTGGTCTGCCTGTCCCCGCTGGCGATGCTGAACGCGTGGTTCTCCTCCCTCAAGCCCTGGTCCTTCCCGGAGGTGACCGGCTGTGTCCGGGACGCGCTCCTTTTGCGGAAGGCGCTGGTCCCATACCTTTACGCCGCGTTTTATCGCTATTACTCCGAAGGGGTGCCGCCGGTGCGCTCCCTGCACCTGGATTTTGCCCTGCACGACGCGGGCAGCCGGCTTCGCGCGGGAGCGGAAGGGGATGTGTTCTATCCCACCGACAGCCTGCACGCGATCGACGACCAGTTTATGCTGGGGGACTGTCTGCTGGCCGCCCCGATGTTCCCAGGGACCTCTTCCCGGCGGGTGGCGCTGCCGGCCGGCCGGTGGTACGATTTCTATACCGGCGGCTATGCCGGCGGCGACGAGGTGATTACCGTCGAAGCCCCTTTGGAAAAGATTCCGCTTTTCGTGCGGGACGGCGGCGTCCTTCCCCTGCTGGAGGGGGAGAAGCTGGAGGTTCGGTATTACGGCCGGGCGGACGGCGCGATCGACCTGCTCTGCGACAACGACGAGACGTTTGACCTGGAAAAAGGCGCTTACCGGAAAATCCGCCTGACGGTGGAAAACGGGCAGCTGCGGGAGGAATGCCTCCACGACGGCTACCCGGATACCCTTCCCCCGCGCGTTTTCCGCCCGATGGGGAAATAAGGGCAGGAAAAGCCAAACAAAAAAGCAGGAGGCGGCATCCATTCGGATGCGGCCTCCTGCCTGTCTATACCGTTGCCGCCGGGGAAAGAAGCACGGCCGGGTCGAGCGGCAGCGTCCGTGCGCCCTCCTCCACACAGGCGAGGACCGGCAGACCGGTCAGCCGTTCGATCATCCGCCGGTTGTCCTCGTGCATCGTGTCGCCGGGTCGAAAGCCGTTCAGGAAAAAGCCCACGGTTCGGAAGCCGTTTGCGCGGGCGTATTCCGCCGTCAGCACCGCCGCGTTGATGCTCCCCAGCCCGGAGGGGGCGACGATCAGGAGGGGGAAGCCGGTCAGGCGGATCACGTCGGCCAGCATCAGGAGCGCGTCCCCGTCCCGCAGGGGGCAGACGATCCCGCCGCTCCCCTCGGCCGCGACAAAGGGAAAGCGGGCCGCCGCCCGGCGGAAGGCGGCCTCCACCACGGCAAGCTCGACGGGCCGCCCCTCCAGCCGGGCGGCCAGATGGGGGGAGAGGGCTTCCCGGTAGATGTACGGCACGAATTCCGCCGGGTCGCCCGGAATACCCGCCGTGCGGTACACCTCCGCCGCGTCGCCGGGGATCAGCCGGCCGGAGCCGTCGTCCGCCGGTTCCGCCCCGCTGAGGGCGGCCTTAAAATAGCCCGCGTCGATCCCCTGCTCCCGCAGCCGCTTGACCAGCAGGGCGGTCACGTAGGTTTTCCCCACGTCGGTGCCGGTGCCGGTTACAAAACCCCCCCGCGGCTGAGGGGAAAAGGCATTTTCGTTCATTTCGTGCATACCTTGCTCCCCTCGTCCGCCTCGGCTACCTCGAAGCCCAGCTCCCGCACCATGGCTTTGTCCTCGTCGATCCCGACGCCGGCGGTGGTGAGCATATCCCCGGTGATGGCGGCGTTCGCTCCCGCGCGGAACACCCGCCGCCCCCGGTCGGGGAGCAGGCCCCGACCGCCCGCAAGGCGGATTTCCGCTTCCGGCAGAAGGAAGCGGAAAACGGCGGCGGCCCGGCAAACCTCCTCCTCGGAAAGGATGGGCCGTCCGGCGAGCGGGGTGCCGGGGATGGGATTCAGCACATTGAGCGGAACCGAGCGGATGCCCAGTTCCCGCAGCTCCAGCGCCAGGTCCACCCGGTCCTCCTCTGTTTCCCCCAGCCCGAGGATGCCGCCGCTGCATACCCGCAGCCCGGCCCGCTGCGCGTCCCGGATGGTACGGAGCTTATCATCGTAGGTGTGGGTGGTGCAGATGGAGGGAAAAAAGCGGCGGGGGGTCTCTAGGGTAATGTGGTACCGGGTGACGCCGGCTTCTTTCAGGGCGCGGAGCTGTTCGTAGGTCAGCAGGCCATGGGAGGCGCAGAGCGCGATGCCGCCCGCGTCCCGCATCCGGCGGTAGCTTTCGCACAGCGTGGCGGTTTCCCCGTCGCTCAGGCGGCGGCCGGAGGTGACCACCGAATACCGCAGAACCCCTTTGCGGGCGTTGTATGCCGCGCCCTCCAGCAGCTGGTCCCCGTCCAGCAGGGGATAGCTTTCCACCCCGGCGGGGTAATGACAGGACTGGGCGCAGTACCGGCAATCCTCCGTACACCGACCGCTTTTGCCGTTGACGATGGTGCACAGGTCGAAGCGGTTCCCGCAGAAGCGCGCCCGCAGCTCGTCCGCCGCCGAGAAAAGCGCGTCCGGTTCTCCCGTCCGCAGCAGGGCGAGCGCATCGTCCCGGGTCAGGGATTCCCCGTCCAGCACCTTGTTTTTACAGGCCGTGATCGTATTCGTCATAGCGTTTTCTCCCTTTCCGCGTGGGTGTTCAGCCGAGATACCGGCCGATTTTCGCCCGGTCCAGCTGGCGGCCGGCCAGCGCGGCCACCGCGCAGAGCAGGAGGTCGCCCGGCATATCCAGCGGGAAGCAGGACAGCAGGATGATCCACAGGGAGGCGGGCGTGCCAAGATAGAAGTTCAGGATACAGTATTTATACGCGATCCCGATTGCATAGGTCACGACAAAGCCGCCGAGGGCCGCCAGAAAAAAGGAAAGCCAGGTTGATTTCCGCATCCGGCGGCGGAGGACGCCGGTGACGAAAGCGGCGGCAATGAAACCGAGCAGGTAGCCGAAGCTGGGACGGACGACATACCCGATCCCGCCGCCCGCGGCGAAGATCGGCGCCCCGACCAGCCCCAGCGCGACATAGACCGCGACCGACAGCGCGCCCAGCTTCGGGCCGAGCAGTATCCCCGCGAGCACCACGAAGAAAAACTGCAGGGTAAAATAATCCATAAAGGGTACCGGAATCTGGATGAACGCGCCCACCGCCACCAGCGCGGTGAACAGGGCGCAGAGCGCGAGATGGACGGTGGAAAGCCGTCGGCTGGATTTTTTAACAGCGTTGTTTTCCATAACGAAGCGTTCCTTTCTATTGAGCTTTCCGAGGACGGGCCGTCACAGGGCGGAACCGACGACCGAGACCTCCCCGGCCTTCAGGACGATCCGCCCGCCGCCGGTTTCCACCAGCAGACGGCCCTCGTCGTCGATCGCCGCGGCCCGGCCGCGCCGCAGCGCGTCCCCCTGCCGGAAGGCGATCTCTTTTCCGAGGATCAGGGAGCGGGCGCGGTATTCCTCCATCAGGGCGGGGGAGGACAGATTCTCCGCCAGCCGGAAAAGCTCCGCGGCGATGCGGGCGGCCAGCTCGTTGCGGGTGATCTGTCCCGGCTGCAGGGAGCCGGCGACGCCGGCCAGCTCATCGGGGAAATCCGTCGTCCGGAGGTTGACGCCGATGCCCACGATCACCGCCTCCGCCATCCCGCTTTCAAAATCGCTGATCGCTTCGGTGAGAATGCCGCTGATCTTCCGCCCATCCAGAAACAGGTCGTTTACCCACTTGATCTCCGGGCGCTTGCCGGTCAGCGCTTCCGCCGCGCGGCAGACGGCCACCGCCGCCGCCACGGTTACCGGCAGCGCGTCCTGCAGGGTGCTGTCCGGACGCAGCAGGACGCTCATATACAGGCCGGTCCCCGCGGGGGAGTAAAAGCTCCGGCCCCGGCGGCCCCGTCCGGCGGTCTGCTTCTCCGCCAGCACCAGCGTGCGGTGGGGCGCTCCCTCGGCCGCCAGCCGTTTAGCGGCGGAATTGGTGGAATCCACCGTTTGCAGCACCGTGACCGGGCTGTCCCGGTATTTCTCCGGCAGGTAGAGCGCCACTCCCTGCGCCGAGAGTACGTCGGTATCCGGCGCCAGCCGGTATCCCCGGTTCCGCACCGCCTCGATGCGGTAGCCGTCCTCCTGCAGGCTGCGGACCGCTTTCCATACCGCCGCGCGGGTAATATGCAGCGTGTCGGCCAGTTCCTGGCCCGAAACCGCCCGGTCCCGGTTTTCCTCCAGTACCCGGATCAATACGTCCTTTGTCGACATGCCCGCGCCCCCTTTCCGGGAAAGTATACCACCTTTCCACTTATTTGTAAACCATTTTTAAAAATCAAGTTTACAATAAGGCGGAACGGCGGATTTCCAACCGATGCAGCGGCATATTTTTCTGCAAAAAAAGCGACATGGAAACCTCCATGCCGCTCAGCTTCTATATGGTTTACGTTCGTTACATCGCGTAAATGCGGTCGCTGTCCAGAATTTCTATCCCGTTTTTCCGCAGGACCTCGATCGCCGCGTCATTGTTCTCCACCCGGAGGATGACGCAGGCGCGCCCCTCGTCCCGGGAGATAAAGGCGTACATGTACTCCACGTCGATCGCCGCGTTGGCCAGCGCCTTCATCGCGACGGCGAATCCGCCGGGCTGGTCGGGAATGCCGACGGCAATCACGTTGGTCAGGGAAACGGTCAGGCCGGCGGCCTTTAGCGCGGCTTCCGCTTCATCGGGCTTATTTACGATCAGGCGGAGGATGCCAAAATCCGTGGTGTCCGCAATAGACAGGGCGCGGATGTCGATCCCCGCGGCGGCGATCACAGCGGTGATTTCCGCCAGCCGGCCGGATTTATTTTCCACAAAAATGGAGATTTGCTTAATGGACATACAAAAAGCCTCCCTTTGTCAGTTTTTTATTTTTCCGGGCGGCGCTCCGGCGCAGCAGAAGATTCTGTGCGTAAAGCGCGGCTTTTCCAGACATACTAAAACGATGCAGCCGGCCGTCCCGCTGAAACGCGGGAGACGACGCGGGGGCCAAGCGCCGCCTGGCCTGCTTCTCTGCCAGCGCTCTCCGGCGGCGCTTTTGAGAAATGCTGTCGCATTTCTCCTAAACGTCTGCATACCGTAACGCCGCCTGGCCGGGTTCTCTGCCAACGCTTTCCGGCGGCGCTTTTGAGAAATACCTGCCGGTATTTCTCCTTGCTGTCATTATATCATAGCGCCGCGGGGCGGACAAGAGGGAGATTGAACGCCCCGGACTATTTCACGAAAAGAGAGCGGAACAGCGCGGCGGCGTTATCCGGTGTGAAGCCGCCGGGGGTGCGGGTGAAATTTTTCAGTCCTTCCCAGCGTTCGGCATACCCGGCGATCTGTTCCTCCGTCATGGTCACGTCGTACCGGATCAGCGCGTCCAGCGAGGCGAACAGACGATCCCGGCCGCCGCAGAGAGCGAAAAGCCGCTCCGCCCGGTCGGGGGCGTATTTCTCCGCCCGGCGGAGAAGGGCGGGCAGGAAGGCCGCGCAGGCCATCCCATGGGGAACGCCGTATTCCTCTGTAAGAATGTAACCCAGCGGATGGGGAAAGGCCGTGCCGCAGGCGTTGAGTACCATCCCGGCCCAAAGGGAGCCGTAGTACAGCCTCTCCCGCATCCCGGCGCCGGGGAGTCCGTCGTTTTCCGCCAGCCAGTGCAGGCCGCCTGAGACCATGGTCAGCGCCCGCTCCCCAAAGGCGGCGCTTACGTCGCCGCAGCCGGGGGAAAGCCAGCCCTCCGCCACATGGGAGAAAGCGTCCAGCGCGGTGGAAACCGTGGTTTCCCGGGAAGAGGAGTGGGTATAGCGGGGATCGGCGAACACATACCGGGCATAGCACTGCGGGTGGGTGACGCTCTTCTTGCGTTTCTCCCGGTCCAGCGTGAGGACGGCGACCGCGCTTACCTCGCTGCCGGTGCCGGCGGTGGTTCCCACCAGCGCCAGGGGAAGGGAGGGACGGCGGAGCTGTCCCGCCATCAGCTCATAGCCCTTGGTGGCATTGTTGCCGGCGAGCCAGGCGGCCGCCTTGGCCGCGTCCATCACGGAGCCGCCGCCGATGCCGACGATAAACTCGGATCGGCAGGTTTCCGCCGTGAAGGCCGCGGCCTGGCACTGGGAAAGCAGCGGATTGGCGCTGACACCGGGAAAAACCGTCGCGTCTACGCCGGCGGCTTCCAGCGTGTTCAGCATATCGTCCAGCGCGCCGCTCTCTTTGGCGGCATGGGCGCCGGTGATCACCAGGCAGCGCCGCCCCAGCCCCCGCAGCCGGGAGCCCTCCTTTTTGACGCAGCCCTCGCCGCTGAAAGCCTGTACCGGCATGTGGAATGTAAAATCCATCTGTTTTCATCCTTCCTGACGGGGAGAAACAGCAAAGCACGGCAAAGGAAGCCGATTCCTGACACAGGAAGCCACTTCCCGGAACAGGAAGCCACTTCCCCCCTTGTTTTTTAAAAAGAAATAGTCTATATTATTAACGTTGTTCTGGATCCTGTGCCGGTCGTTTGCTTGCGGCGCAATTGAGAAATACCGATCGGTATTTCTCCCAACCGACATTATACCATAGCGCCGCCCAACCGGGTTCTCTGCCGGCGTTTTCCGGCGGCGCCTAACGACATTATACCATAAAGATTGCTTTTTTGGGCGAAAGATTCTCGGGAGGAGCTCATGGACGGAAAAAAGCCGCGCGTTCTCGGTCTGCGCCGGGGGGATATTCTTCTGGCGGCCGGACTCTGTGCCGTCGTCGTCCTCCTGTTCGGCGGCCGTGCCCTTTGGACTAAGCCGGGGACACAGGCGGTTTTGACCACCCCGGCGGGGGAGCGGACGCTCGACCTGTCGGCGGACGCTTCCTTTTCCGTCGAGGGGAAGGGGGGGATCGCCGTGGTGATCCGGGTGGAAAACGGCGCGGTGCGGTTTGAAAGCAGCGGCTGTCCCGACCAGATATGCGTACACAGCGGTTGGCTGAGGGACGCGGGGGATGCTGCCGCCTGTCTGCCGGCGGGGGGGGCGCTCCGGGTCGCCGGCGGGGAACAGCCGGTGGATGCGGTCGCCGGATAACCGCTCCGCCTGTCGGGCGGAAATACGGATAAGCGAGGGGAACGCGGGATTGGAACCGATCAAAAAGAACAGCCCGGCGAAGCGGGCGGCCCTGCTCGGCATCCTGTGTGCGCTGGCCGTGGCCCTGTCGTTTCTGGAAGGGCTGCTGCCCTCCCTGCCGGTTCCCGGCGCGCGGCTGGGGCTTTCCAACATCGTGACGATGTTCGCGCTCTCCACACCCGGTCTCGGCCTGCCGGCGGCGCTGGTCATCACCCTGGCGAAAGCGCTGTTCGCGCTGCTGCGGGGCGGAACCGCCTTCTTTATGAGCCTGTCGGGCGGCCTGCTCAGCACGCTGGTCATGGCGCTGGCATGGCGGGTTTTCCGCCGGCGCCTGAGCTTTGTCGGGATCGGCGTGCTCGGGGCGATCGCTCATAACGGGGGACAGCTTGGCGCGGCCATGCTGCTGTTAGGCCCCGCGCTTCTGGCCTACGCGCCCTGGCTGCTGCTCGCGGCGCTGTTCGCCGGCGCGGCGACGGGGATTACCCTGAACGTGGTCATGCCCGCCTTGGAGCGGATGAATATATAATAAAGGAAAAGAAGCGGCGCTTTCCCAGGGACGGGCTCCTTGCGGGGCTTCCCGGTGGGATGCGGCGCGCGATGATCCAGAAAGGCATGGTAATCCTATGGCAACAGCGGAATTTGGCGGACCGGTCGGAAAGCCGATCGGGAACGCGAAGCGTCTGTGGCAGTCCCGGACGCGGGGCGGCGTCCACGCTCCTCACCGGAAGAACACGGCGGAGAGTGAAACCGTGGTGATGCCGCCGCCCGAAAAGATTATTCTGGCGATGTCCCAGCATCTCGGCGCGCCCTGTGTCCCGACTGTGAAGGTGGGGGACACGGTGGAGGTCGGCCAGGTGGTCGGGGACAGCGACAAGCCGGTTTCCGCCCCCGTCCACAGCGGGGTTTCGGGAAAGGTGACGGCCATTACCGAGCTGCTCCTCCCCGGCGGACGGAAAACGCCGGCGGTGGTAATCGAATCGGACGGCGAGGGTCGCGTCCATGAGAGCGTGAAGCCGCCGGTGATCGAAAGCCACGACGACTTCCTCCGGGCGGTGCGGGCCTCCGGCCTGGTCGGCTTGGGCGGTGCGGGCTTCCCCACCCATATCAAGCTGAACCCGCGGGACGTGGACGCGATCGACACCCTCATTATCAACGCAGCGGAATGCGAGCCGTACATAACCGCCGACTATCGCGAATGCATGGAGAATTCCTGGGATATTATCTCCGGCGTACAGTCGGTCATGGAATTCCTGGACGCCGCCCACGTCGTTATCGCGGTGGAGAGGAACAAGCCCGCCGCCATTGCCGAGCTGTCCAAGATCGCCCGCGGGGTCTCCACCCCGGAACGGACGGTGCGGGTGAAGGCGCTGCCGGCCCGGTATCCGCAGGGGGCGGAGAAGGTGCTGATTCAGGCCTGTACCGGCCGCCGGGTCCCGCCTGGCAAGCTTCCCTCCGACGTGGGCTGCGTGGTGATGAACGTGACCTCCGTCGCCTTCCTCTCCCGGTACTTCAAAACCGGGATGCCCCTGATCGACAAGCGGCTGACGGTGGACGGCTCGGCCGTCGCCTATCCCAAGAACGTGCGGGTCACGGTCGGCACCCCGATCCAGGACGTGCTCTCCTTCTGCGGCGGCCTCAAGCGGGAGGTTCGCAAGCTCCTGATGGGCGGCCCGATGATGGGGCTGGCGCTGATGGACGCCGCCCTGCCGGTACTCAAGCAGAACAACGCCATTCTTGCTTTTGCGGAGGAGGACGCGCAGAGCGTTCCCGCTTCGGTCTGCATCCGCTGCGGCCGGTGCGTGGAGGCCTGCCCCATGCATCTGGTTCCTCCCTCCATCGCCGCGGCGTATAAGAACGGCGATACCGCCGCCATGGCGAAGCTCGGCGTGATGACCTGTATGGAATGCGGCTGCTGTTCCTTCTCCTGCCCCGCCCACCGCTATATCGTGCAGACGATGCGGATGGCGAAGGAGGCGGTCCGCAATGCGCCGAAGGACGGAAAATGACCGCCCGGCCGTGTTGAGGGAGGAATCCGGATGGGACTTTTTGATAAACGAAAAAGCCGGAAAAGGCAGCGGCGGGAATGCGGCGGCCCCGTGTGCTATGACGAGAACGACTGCGCGGCGCTGGAGGAATACATAGGAAATACCTTCGGATCGTTCTCCAACGTGTTCCATGAGATTGTTTCACCGGATATCCATGTGGATATCGCCGTTGTCGAGCCTAACGAGCGGTTTGACGGCTATACGCTGGTGACGATGGGCATGGGCGCCCGCCGCATGAATATACCGGACGACGCGCCGGAATCGCTGGCGTACGTCGAGCTGGCGGCCTACCTGCCGAAGGACTGGAATCTGAAGAGCGGGGAGGAGAGCTGGTATTGGCCGATCCGCTGGCTCAAGCTTCTGGCCCGGCTGCCCCTGAACGAGGATTCCTGGCTGGGCGCCGGCCATACGGTCGCCAACGGAGGCCCTTTCGCGGAGGATACCGCCCTGGACAGCGTTCTTCTGATCGACGCCATAGCCCCGGGGAATGAGCTGGTTCTCCCCGGCGGAAGAAAGATCAATTTTTACACCATGGTTCCTCTGTATGAGGAGGAATCGGTGTACAAGCAGCGGTACGGCGCGGAGGCGCTGCTGTCCCTGTTTGAGGAAAAGCAGCTGCCGTTTCCCCCGGTTATTGACAAGAACCGACGAAACGTTTGCCAATGAATTTGGCGTTCGGATACTTCCTGCCCGGATCGGGCCGGAAAAGCATAAAAAGGAGTGAACGGGTCGATGGCTTCGACGGAAAAGCCTTTGATGATAACCTCGTCCCCCCACCTGCACTGCGGGATGAATACCCGCGGGGTGATGCTGGACGTGCTGATCGCCCTGCTGCCGGCGGCGGTAGCCTCCGTGCTGCTGTTCGGATGGCGCGCACTGGCGGTGGAGCTGGTCTGTGTCGCCTCCTGCATGGCGGCGGAGGTGCTCAGCCGCGCGGCGATGAAGCGGGACCAGACGGTGGGCGACCTTTCCTGCGTCGTGACCGGGCTGCTGCTCGCCTTCAACCTGCCGGCGACTATGCCGCTGTGGCAGGCCGCCCTTGGCGGGGTGGTGGCGA